>OGLZ01001304.1_pt1 | contig 9957 bp, 7 predicted proteins | sample 1572991 | NCBI WGS metagenome assembly OGLZ01 (sample SAMEA2581893, study PRJEB24529) | metagenome | biome: Human gut stool | place: China | collected 2011 | reverse complement strand
ATTATATGAAGCATAATTTTAAATCATTAGTAGCTATTGTATTATCTTGTTCAATGATTTTAAGCGTAACAGATAATATACCTAAAACGGCAAAAGCAGCATCAACTTACAAGTTGAACAATCCGACAATGGACAGTGATGGAGTATCGACATGGGACTGTGTATGGTTTGGAAATTACTGGCAGAATGATACAAACGGAGATGGAGTAGCAGATAAAAACGATGAAAAACAGCCGATAAAATGGCGAGTTCTTTCAGTAAACGGTGACGATGCGTTTATCATTGCAGACCAGAATCTCGATGTAAAACAATATAATGAAATAGCTAGGAGTTTTAATACATGGGGACAATGTACCCTTAGAAGCTGGCTTAATGGTTATGATGCATCTGCCAATCAAGAGGGAAAAGATTATACAAATGACAATTTTTTAGATAATGCATTTTCTAATGTAGAGCAAGATGCAATAAAGATAACTAATGTGGTTAATGAGAAAAATCCAGATTGGGATACCAATGGCGGAAAAAATACTAAAGATAAAGTTTATCTGTTAGCCATCTCTGAGGCAAGCAATGAGTCATATGGATTTTATAGTAACTATAGAACTGAAAGTAAAACAAGGGAAGCAAAAAATACAGAATATACAAAAAAATGCGGGGCACATACATCCGCAAATGGTTCATATTCTGGCAATGGACAGTGGTGGTTGCGTACGCAAGGTATTAATACTAATGTTACTTCATATATAAATGACGATGGTGAATGTATCAGTTACATCAGATTTTGCAATGTGGATCTTAATATGGCTGTGCGTCCCGCTTTGCATATAAATCTTTCCTACTCTAATCTTTGGAGCTATGCGGGTACTGTATGCAGTGATGGAACTGTTGACGAGGTTAAATACGATGAAACAACTATAAAAGATTTCTCAGAATATCCATACAGAGCTGATGTACAAATGGATATGAGTATTCCTTCAAGTAAAACATGGAAAAATGTAATAGATACAGAAAGTGCGTGTAAGCAGATATCAGAAGCACTTGATGACGAAGGAATGAGAACAACAGCATATTGGTGGAAGTTAATACAGGAAGGTATTGCTTCTGTAGACAATCCGGAAGAAGTTGCTGAGATATCCTTTACTCAAAAAGATATGTACAAAGCAATTATTTTTAATTCTTTATTAAAATGTAAGGATATAGAGCTTAAGGATGAAGATATAGGAAAATCCGATGGAGAAGATACTTTGCCAAATATAGTTGCTGATCCGGATATTGCTTATGGTGGACTTAAGACAGTAAATAAAGTTACGGGAATTGTTACAAAGTGGACAAAAACAAACGGTGAGCTATCTATACTGGAAGATATTACATCGCAAAATTCATCTAGAAAATGGTCTACATTATCATTAAATCAGCAAGAGGATATTTTAAAAGATGTAGGTGAATTTTATGATAATATTTCAGGCTCAACCCAAATTTCGCAAGCAATAAAATTTTTGAATAAAGCAGGAACTATAGCAAAAGTATGTGATACTGTTGTTGATTGCATTGAATATATTAGTAATTATATTTATATGTATCAAATGACGGATTCGCAGAAAGCGGCAGTTTACACAATGTATCAAGTTTGTCCATCTGATAATCAAGTGTTAAAAAGTTCTTTGAAAGAAGTATATGATATACTGACAAGCAGTCAGTTAGAATTTATAGAAAGTATTACATCAGGAACATCAATAGTTGCTGGTCGGGTTGTAACTGCAACATGGTTGGATTTGTATTGGAAATCTGTAAAAGCAAAAATTGTAGCAAGCTGTCCGTATGTTATGATTTTTTGGGCAGCAATAAAAACAACAACTTTTGCAACAAATGTGTTATTGGGAACAAATGATGCAGTAGAAGCATATTATAATATGCTTGGAATGAAAGAATTTCATAGTGTAGCGCAAGCTGCTTACAACAACTTACAAGATGTGTATGTTGCCAGTGAATCAGCGCAGGATGCAGAAACATATATAACAGCTACAAATATTTTATATCATTGTATTGATCAAGATTATGAATACGCTTTGAATTATTTAAAACCTTTAGATAAATCATTTGTTAATAAGGTTTCAAAGATATTTGGAAAGGATTCTTTTGATGCAACAATGAGTACCTTGAAAAATTATCAAAGCAGTGCAAGTTCAGCATATAACACATTACTGTATGCTTGGATTTATGAACTTGAAAATGATTATCCTGAAGAATATCAGAATTATAAAAAATATTTAGATAGTTATGAAATAGAAACTGTTAAATCATACCGAATTGCATGCCCTGTTGATGTGTATATATATGATTCAGATAATCAATTGGTGGGAAAAGTTGAAAATAATGTGCCTTATGTGTATGGTAATGAAGTTACAATAGTTGTTGAAAATGATATTAAGACATTATATTTTGCAAAGGAAAGTGAAAAATATCACTTGAAATTAACAGGTACAGATATAGGCAAAATGGACATAGAAATAGAGGAATATTCTAAGGGACAAGTTGTCCGTAATGCAGAGTTTTATGATGTTCCGTTGGAAAAAGAATTAAGTTATACTCTTTCTAATGATGGAGAAATATTACAGAAAAAGGAGTATTTATTATCAAATGAAAATTCAGGAGAAACAATCAGTGCAAGTTTTGACAGTTTATTGGCAAAAGAGAAACAAAAGCATGTTTTAAAGGTGAATAATGGTGTAGCATATGAAAATGATGAAATACCGACAAAAACGATGGAAGTTTATGAGGGTCAAAAAATTCAAATTACTTCTATTGTAAATAATAAGCAGGACTTTTTAGGTTGGAAAGCAGATGATTCATCAACTTTGAAGATGCAACAGCAGAAACAACATTTGTGATTATAGGAAATACAGATGTTAGTATAACGGCATCATATAAAAATATGGCAGATAGTTCTAATACTTCAAATCCATCTGTAACAGAAAAACCGAGTGAAACTGCATCGCCGGTTCCAAGTGCATCGGCTACATCAACACCGGGTAATTCGTCGAACCCGATGCCAACAGAAACATCGGCACCGACGGTAACTCCGAGTCCTGAAGTGACAAACATTCCGGATTCTGGGCAGATAAGCACACCAACGCAAAAGCCAAGCGAAACAACCACTATTCCAGATGTGTCAGATACATCAACACCAAATACTCCGTCTGTTCCGATAACATCGGAAACACCAACGCCGGGTACAACTGTTTCGGCGCAACCGGATTTGACACCAACGCAAAAACCAAGCGAAACAACCACTGTTCCGAGTGCGTCAGCTACTATAGAACCAAGCGTAGTTCCGACATTACAACCGAGTGAAACAGCTTCGTCAACTCCGACTGCCACGGTTACAGCTACACCAAAGTCTGATATAATTGATAGTGATGATTCTAATAAAAACCAAACAGTTGCAAAAGGATGTACATTTATTGGTTCTAATGGAACTGCTTTGTATAAAATAACAAAGACAGGAAAAAGTAATACGGTTAGTTATGTTCGGAATTTAAAAAAATCAAGAAAAACTGTAAAAATTCCATCAGTTGTAAAGTACAAAGGCATTACTTATAAAGTTACTGCTATTGGAAAGAAAGCATTTTATAAAAATATAAAATTAAAAAAGGTTGTGTTTGGTAAAAATATAACAAATGTTGATGCAAATGCATTTTATAAGTGCAATAAATTGAAAACTCTTAAATTGAATGAAAAGTTATCTAAGATAGGAGATAATGCTTTTGCAAAATGTATTAAGTTACAATATATTGTAATTCCTAAAGGTGTTAGAAAGATTGGAAAAAGAGCTTTTTATGGATGCAAAAATCTTAAATATATTTTGATTAAAAGTAATCAATTGACTAAAAAACAAATTGGAAAGGATTCATTTGCAAAAGGATATAAAAAAGTTCGAGTGAAAACTTCAAAGAAAAAGAGAAAATTGTATTCTAGGAATATGATTCATAAAGGAAAGATGTCTTCACGAGCAATATTTGTTGCTGGAAAGACTTCGCTGGTTGTTAAAAAATAGTATATAAAATGACTGGAGTAACACTTGATTTTATTGTAAAAATTATATATCTCAATCTTAAGAGAGATATTTAGGAGAGATGCCTGCGAAAGCGAAGTAAAGGTAGAGGGGACAGCCTACTTCCTGATGGGGGGCAAATAATAGCCATAGAAGATTGTTCGGTGTATTCCGTTCCGCTGTCCATTATATGAAATTTAGCGTCTGTTTTACAGCAGACGCTTTTTCTGTATAAAAATATATGCTGCAAATAGTTTTGAAAGCACAATATAACAGTTGACAAAAATTACCCCACATATTAAAATACATTTATCTATAAGTGAAAAAGGCTGTGAAAAGAAAAGTATGTTACAGAAAGTATTACAGAGAACCCGTAGCGTTGCTTGGTACATTATGTGTTATGTATGAGAAAGTGACCCGTTGCTGAGAAAGGGTGTATGGAATGTGGCAGAAGATGGTCTTGGAGCCGTACACTCTGAACATAATCTTATGTTTATGCCGTAGGTGTAAATAAAAATGATAGTGCAGCATAAAAAGTAGGAGGTACCGGGTACGCCCGTTAAAGCGTGGCACTGTGATGGCAGTGATTGAGGTTCGCATTGTGAAGTGCGGATAAATTAAAGTGGTAACGCGGTATAATCGTCTTTAAGAATATTTCTATTCTTAAAGATTTTTTTATTTTATTGGAGGTTAAAAATGGCAGAGAAAAAGAGATTTTATTTGACAACAGCGATTGCCTACACATCAGGCAAACCGCATATCGGAAACACTTACGAGGCTGTTCTCGCAGACAGTATCGTGCGTTTTAAAAGACAGCAGGGATATGATGTCCGTTTCCAGACAGGAACAGATGAGCATGGACAGAAGATTGAGATTAAAGCTGATGAAGCAGGTATAACACCAAAGAAATTTGTTGATGATGTATCGGGACAGATTAAGTCAATCTGGGATTTGATGAATACATCATATGATAAATTTATCAGAACAACTGATGAATACCATGAGAAACAGGTTCAGAAGATTTTCAAAAAATTATATGAACAGGGAGATATCTACAAAGGTGAATACGAAGGTTTATACTGTACACCTTGTGAATCTTTCTTCACAGAGAGCCAGTTAGTAGATGGTAAATGTCCTGACTGCGGACGTCCAGTACAACCTGCAAAAGAAGAAGCTTATTTCTTAAAATTAAGCAAATATGCAGACCGTCTGATCGAACACATCAATACACATCCTGAATTTATTCAGCCAGAATCCCGTAAGAATGAGATGATGAACAACTTCCTTCTTCCTGGACTTCAGGATCTGTGTGTTTCAAGAACATCATTTTCATGGGGAATCCCAGTTGACTTTGATGAAGGACACATCGTTTATGTATGGTTAGATGCATTAACAAACTATATCACAGGTATCGGTTATGACTGTGATGGAAACAGTTCAGACAAGTTTAACAAGTTCTGGCCTGCAGATCTTCACCTGATCGGTAAAGATATCATCCGTTTTCATACAATTTACTGGCCAATCATCCTGATGGCACTAGATCTTCCACTTCCTAAACAGGTATTTGGACATCCTTGGCTGCTTCAGGGCGATGGTAAGATGAGTAAATCCAAAGGTAACGTTTTATACGCAGATGATCTGGTTGACTTCTTCGGAGTTGACGCAGTGCGTTATTTCGTTCTTCATGAAATGCCTTTCGAACGTGATGGTGTGATCTCATGGGAATTGATGATCGAGCGTATGAACTCTGACCTTGCAAATATTCTTGGTAACCTTGTAAACCGTACGATTTCTATGTCCAACAAATATTTTGGAGGAATCGTAGAAGACAAGGGTGTTGTAGGAGATTATGATGATGATCTGAAAGCCGTTGTGACAGGTACAAGAGATAAAGTTGCTGAGAAGATGGCTGACCTTCGTGTTGCAGATTCAATGACTGAGATCTTTAACTTATTCCGTCGCTGCAACCGTTATATTGATGAGACTATGCCTTGGGTATTAGCAAAAGACGAAGCTTCAAAAGACCGTCTGGCTACTGTTTTATACAACCTTGTTGAAGGAATCACAATTGGTGCATCTTTATTATCACCATATATGCCTGAGACATCTGAGAAGATCTTTGCTCAGTTAAATACATCTATGGTTGATTTTGATAACCTTGCAACATTCTGAAACTACAAGAGCGGAACAAAAGAAACTGAAAAACCTCAGATCTTATTTGCAAGATTAGATGAGAAAGAAGTTATGGAAAAAGCCAAAGTCTTAATGGAGAAACAGGCTGCTTCTGTCAAAGCTGCAAACGCTGCTGTAGAAGAAGATACTGTCATCGACATTGAACCAAAAGATGAGATCACTTTTGATGATTTCACTAAGATGCAGTTCCAGGTTGGTGAGATCATTGCCTGTGAAGAAGTGAAGAAATCCAAGAAACTTCTTTGCTCTCAGGTTAAGATTGGAAGCCAGGTAAAACAGATTGTTTCTGGTATCAAAGCTTATTATAAACCAGAAGATATGGTCGGTAAGAAAGTTATGGTACTTGTGAACTTAAAACCAGCCAAATTAGCAGGAGTTCTCTCTGAAGGAATGTTACTTTGTGCTGAAAATGATAAGGGTGAATTAGCTCTTGTAACACCAGATAAAGATATGCCAGCAGGTGCTGAAATCTGTTAATTATACTTATTTATTCTCTAGTTTATAAGTAAACAAATGAATTGACAACCAGATTTTGGTATGCTATGGTTTAAGATATAAAATGATTGTAAGACATTAAGGAGGTTTACACATGAAAAGTACAGGCATTGTAAGAAGGCTTGACGAACTTGGAAGAATTACTTTACCGATCGAATTACGTCGTAACTTTGATGTGAACGAACGCGATCCTCTTGAAATATTTGTAGATGACGATAAGATTATTTTAAAGAAATATAATCCTGCAGATATTTTTACTGGAGAAGATATGGATGATCTGATTGACTACAAAGGAAAGAAAGTCTCAAGAAAATCTATCATTGAATTAGCTAAACTTGCTGGATTCGAAATTACTGAAGCGTAATTTTTTGGATCATTTCAATAAAGACAAACAAAAGGTATGGGAATTGATATTATTTTCCCATACCTTTTTTGTTGATATATTTTTATTCCTCTTCCAACAACTGCTGATAAATCTCTCTCTTACCAACACCTCGATCTTTGGCTACCAGTTTCATCGCTTCTTTCTTTGAATATCCCTGATCCATATAACGGTTCATATGCTCTGACAATGGAATCTTTAGAAATTCTTCCTGACTCTCTTCTTTTAATTCTTGAAATGATTTTCCTTCTATGATCATCACACATTCGCCTTTTGGCGGATTTTCTCTATGATAGGCAAGGATTTCCCCAAGCGTTGATTTAAAAACACTCTCATGCTTCTTTGTGAGTTCTCTGCATAATGTCATGGATCTGTCTCCGAGCACTTCATGTAGTTCTTCCAAAGTCCTTACTAAACGATGTGGTGCTTCATAAATGATAATAGATCTTGTCTCATTTTCCAGAGAATCAAGAATCTGTTTTCTTTCTTTTTTATCTGATGGAAGAAATGCTTCAAAACAAAATCTTCTTGTTGGCTGCCCAGAGATGATCAGTGCATTGATCAACGCACATGCTCCCGGTAATGCAGTAACTGTGATTCCTGCTTCATGGCACTGTCTTACCAATTCTTCTCCTGGATCTGAAATTCCCGGTGTCCCAGCATCTGTAATGAGTGCGATATCTTTTCCTTCCTGCAACTGCTTTACAAGAACTTTTGCTTTCTCCACACGATTATACTCATGATAGCTTGTCATCTTTGTCTTAATTTCAAAATGATTTAATAATTTGATACTGTGCCTTGTGTCTTCCGCTGCGATCAGATCAACTTCTTTTAATGTGTTTATCACACGAAAAGTAATGTCTTCCAGATTACCAATCGGTGTCGCACACAAATATAATGTTCCACTCATGCTTATTCCTCCAGATTCATTCCATAAATCTTATAAATTTCTTCTGTGTATTTTCCTTCTTTTTGATAAACGATCAATGGAGGCTCAACTGTCATTCTTGACTTTCCGCCTTTTACTGCTTCTAATAAAAATATATTCGGTTCTTTATCAATGTATGGATGCACAAAACGGATTCTTTTTGGCTCTAATCCATCCTTAGACAGCTGGCATAAAATCTCTGACAATCTGAATGTTCTGTGTACCAGAAACAGCTTTCCTTTATTCTTTAAAAGCTTTTTAGCTGCTGCCGTGATATCCGCAAATGTACAAAGTATCTCATGTCTTGCGATTGCTTTCGTCTCCGACGGATTCTTAAGTCCATGCTGTCCGATCATATATGGTGGATTTGATGTGATCGTGTCAAAACTATCATGCGAAAAAATCGCAGAAGCCTCTTTGATATCACCCTCTACGATCTCTATCTTATCTTCTAAATGATTTAATTTGACACTTCTTGCCGCCATCTCCGCCATCTCTGGCTGTATTTCAAGCCCTGTAAGATGAACAGCCTTCGTCTTTGCCTCCATCAAAATTGGGAGGATTCCAGTCCCCGTACCGAGGTCTAGAACTCTCCCACCATTCTTAACTTGTGCAAAATCTGATAAAAGAACCGCATCCATTCCAAAACAAAATCCCTGTTCTTTCTGGATGATCTGATAACCATTGATCCCAAGATCATCAATTCTTTCTCTTTCCATGTCCTTTATTACATCCTTGATTCTTATTATTGCATCCTTTGCTGCACCCCTGGCATCCTTGTGGCTTTTTCTTTCTCATCAGAAGATCATCAATCTTATATTCCTGGATTTCTTTATCTCCATTCTCATCTTCCACGATCAGTTTTACCTTCTGTCGAAGTACATCTACTCTCTGAACTTCTCCAACTACGCCATCTTTTGTCTTTAATTTCTCACCAACATTTGGAAGCTTACTGTTTAAATACTCATATGTTTCCTGTTCATTCTTAAGACAGCACATCAATCTTCCGCAGACTCCTGAAATCTTTGTCGGATTCAGTGACAGATTCTGCTCTTTGGCCATCTTGATAGAAACAGGTGCAAACTCAGATAAAAATGTATTACAGCATAATTTTCTTCCACAAATTCCCATACCACCAAGCATCTTGGCTTCATCTCTGACGCCGATCTGTCGTAATTCAATTCTTGTCCTGAACACTGCTGCCAGATCCTTTACAAGTTCACGAAAATCAACTCGTCCATCTGCCGTAAAGTAAAATAATACTTTATTATTATCAAATGTATATTCTGTTGATACAAGCTTCATATCAAGCTTATGCTCCTTGATCTTATCAAGGCAGATCTTATATGCTTCTTTTTCTTTCTCTCTATTCTTCGCTGCCCTTTCTTCATCTTCTTTGGTTGCGATTCTTAAAACAGGTTTTAATTCATCTCCGATGCATTTTTCTTTTACCTGTCTTCTCTCAGAAACGACTGATCCAAATTCAATTCCTCTGGCAGTTTCCACGATCACGTGGTCTCCTGATTTTACCTGAAATTCCTTTGGATTAAAGAAATATATCTTTCCTGCAGTACGAAATCGCACTCCAATTACTTCTACCATACTTTACCATTCTCCTTTATCGTCACAAGCAGCATTTCGATTGCCACTTCAAAATTAACATTCGCGATCAGTCGCCTTCTAGCCTTTTCTACTTCATCAAGAATATGACTGATTCCCTCAAATGAAATATAAATCTCCTGATCTTTTAGCTGACGGTATTTATCTTTAAATACAAGTTGATTTAAAGACCCTGTTGTCTTAAGAATCAACATATCTCGATACCATACCATAATGATATCAAGGAAATCATAAATCTCATTCTTATATTTTGTCAGACTCTTCGCATACGATACAACTTCATAAATC
>OGLZ01001292.1_pt1 | contig 10067 bp, 5 predicted proteins | sample 1572991 | NCBI WGS metagenome assembly OGLZ01 (sample SAMEA2581893, study PRJEB24529) | metagenome | biome: Human gut stool | place: China | collected 2011 | reverse complement strand
TAAAAGACTGTCAACGGGATAGCTATGAGTTTGATTTCCTAAAACTTGTCGTCCAATATTAACCAAATCAAACTCATAGCTATCCCGTTGACAGTCTTTTACTAACAATAGTAATCTCCACGCTTCAACTAAATCTTTGGGTTGATATTCTATTGTCGGCTTAGTAGTCCAATGTCCATTTCCCTTTAAACAAGGACGTGCATTGGTAAGTGTGCCTTGCCCTACTTGTGCCGGCTGGATATACACTTTGTCTGCCAGTATTTCCCATGCTTTTCTTGCTTCGGGAGACACCTTGCCAGTCCGTCTATCTGCCAGTTTTAAGAACCATTCTTTGTCTGTCTGACCGCTATTCCATGCTTTATCAAGAACAAATTCATACATAAACTGATTCAGGTCTATGCCTTCAAGAGTGGAACCAACTCCTTTAAGATTGCTGCCACCATTTTTTAAAGCATCTGCCAACCGTTCACTTACCAATTTAACTGGCCCTGACAAGAAAGAATTTCCTCCGAAATTGCCTAAATAACACCAAAGATAGGGTTGCCCGAAATAACTATCAGTCTGTTTCCATATTTCTGTATATTCGCAGAAGTAGTCTAATAGAATCAATTTGTCTTGAGGTACAGAACGAAGATAGGATTTTATACGTGGAGTAGTCCAATGCTTGATGTCAGCATAAAACAACCATGTCATTTGTAGCCATATTGCTTTCGGATCTACAGCAGCCACAGACTCGTAGATATGTTTAGCCATCATTCCTAAAGAATCGGTATCCCATGAAGGAGGATCTATCTCGTTAAACGGATCTATACCATAAATATGATTTGTGCCATACAAACGAGTTTGTTCGGTAAGATATTCTTTTTGTATGATCGCATACAAAGAATCCATAGGGTTAAGGAAAGTGCAACGATATTGATCGGCGAATCCTCCCCATTCGCTTACTCTGGATGTTTTTATATTGGGATAGACCCGTTTCAACGCTGCCGGTACATGTCCGGCAAAAGCCGGTAATACAGGTTGCATATTAAACTCACGTTCACGGGCAACGATCTGTTCCTGTAGCTCTGCTTGACTTGACAGCCACTCTTTGGGTAAGGGGCTTTGCCAGCCGTCCAAATTACACATTCGATGCCACGGAAGATGTGCAGGTCCTGTAAAATAGCCACGTATTTCTTCATCTGTCAATCCTAATTTACTCCAGACCTTATACCAGATGGCTTCCTGACCGGTAATAGCAAGAGGCATATTAATTCCGTTTAGAGCCATCCAATCGATGAAATGTTCCCAATCACTCCATTTCCACCAAGTCATTGAGTATCCGAACGTACAATAGTTCAGAAAGAAACGCGTTGGGACATTTGCCTTAATAGGGACTTCCGCCGGTATATTAGGAAGAGTTTTTGGCAATTCTATCGGATCATCCTTATACCATGAAATAGTAGTCAGGCAGTAGTTTTTCAAATAATGATTCAAACCTACAGCCATAGAGTTAGCATTATTTCCGGAAATAATAATTTTATTCCCTTCACTTTTGATGGTAAAAGAATCTGTAGAAGTATCATTCAACAGACGAAAATCAAAAAATGAAGCCTGTTGAGGAAACAACCGTTGTGTCATTTTACGCATGGTAGTGATATTTGTATCTTCCGCGCGAATTTGGCAGATGACAACAAGAAAAAGGAGCACACTAAATATTTTCTTCATAATCATATTATTGTTTGATAAAACGAATAGCACATCCACCGCTTGTTGCCAGTTTGACATGAAGCGTATCAGAAGCCGTTACTGTTTTTTCTTCATATTTAAAAGAAGTCGGATTTGTTTTCCATTCTGCATCATCACCGTCAGCATATATTTGAGCAATATACTTTGCCTCCGTCTCCAAAAAACTTAAAGGAATGTCCAACTCTCTTGCATTTTCGTCAGTGATGCAACCTACATACCAATCGCTGGAGTTACGATCTTTTCGTGCAAATACGGAATAATCACCAATTTTCGCATCTACGACATAAGTTTTATCCCAATCGGTAGGTACATCCTTAATAAAATCAAACGCTTTTATCTCTTTATAATTTTCTGGTAAATCTGAAGCCATCTGTAAAGGGCTGTAGATAACAACAAAGAGTGCTAATTGCTTGCAAAGCGTAGTATTGACACGTGTTCCCGGATATGCCTCGTTAGTAAAATTGAAAGTTCCGAATGTAAAATCCATAGGACCGGCTAATCCTCTGGTAAAAGGAATAACAGTTGTATGTTCCGGAGGATTTCCTCCATCGGGAGACCACGCATTGTGTTCCTGTCCGCGTACACCTTCTTGGGTCATAAGGTTGGGCCAGGTACGTTCAATACCGGTAGGCATAACAGGCTCGTGGTTGTCAATTGCTATTTGATATTTGGCAGCTGTTTCTATTACTTTCCGGTAGTGACGTACGCCATACTGACCGTCATGAGCTTCTTTAAAATCCATTAGGCGATTTACATATCCTGTTTTTACAACATGTACTCCATATTGTTGATAGAAAGCAAAAGCTTTGTCCAGTTGGTTCTCATAGTTGCGTGTAGCAGCTGCCGTTTCATGATGTCCGATCAGTTCCACACCTTTTTCACGGGCATAATCTGTAATTGCTTTAATATCGAAGTCTGGATAAGGTTTGGTAAAGTCTAAAGAATCACCATGCTTCATCCAGTTTCCTTCCCAGCCGACATTCCATCCTTCAACTAAAACACCGGAGATACCATTCTCTGATGCAAAATCTATATATTTCTTTGTATTGGCAGTAGTTGCGCTATGTTTAGGACCATAATACCATGTTCCTTTGCCCAAATGCATTTCCCACCATATACCCATGTATTTTCCTGGCTTTATCCAGGAAGTATCTTTAATTTTGGAGGGTTCGTTGAGATTCAACATTAAATAGGAGGTAACTAGATCGCCCGGTTTATCACCAATCACGATCGTTCTCCAAGGGGTAACAAATGGAGCTTTGATATATGCTGCTACTCCATTAGACCAAGGTACTAACGAAGCACAGAGGGTGGCAGAATCCTTGACTGTCAGATTCATTTTAGGATAATCTGTCAGATTGGCTTCGTGAATGGTAAGATACTTTCCTTCCGCTGTTTCCATTGTAAGAGGAGTACGTACGGTGTCTAGTTCGTTAATGGGAGAGAAGGTTGCTATACACTCATAATACGGATCGGATGCAGGAATCCACCAGGCTTTGTGTGTACCTGACATTCTAAATTCTGTTTCTTCACTCATAATCACTAATGAATCCATGGATTCCTGTTGCGGGAATTCATAACGATACCCAATACCATCATTAAACAGACGGAATATTACATTAAGTTTGCGCTTTCCGTCTGTTTCTTGGAGTAGTACCTTCAATTCATTATAGTGATTGCGTACATACCGGCTCTCTCCCCAAGGTTGTTCCCAAGTCTCGTCTAAAGAGGAACGTTCGGTACCTTTAATCACAAAGTGGTTTAAACTATCCTCATGTTCCAGAATAAATCCCAGTTTAGAAGGGAGTATCATAGCGGCGTTTTCTTTGTTTACTGCGTATGATATTGTATTATCATTTTCTGTGACTGTTAGTTGTATTTTACCATCCGGAGATTTTAGTACCAGATTATCAGTCTCGTTACAAGCTGAAAGGAGGCTGGTGATTCCCAGAATATAAAATACTCTCCTTAATACAGTTAATCGATTCATCTTCTTTCCTTTTTTTATGTTTTTGCTTATTTAGATTGCTGCATTTTGCGGGTATATACATTACCACAATGATCTGTAACTTCTACTCTTATTTCGGAATCCTTCGTTTCAGGAACCGCATAAAACAAGTGTTCGGTAATGTCCGCTCCCAAATACTTATGTTTGAATGTAGAACTGTTTTTCTCGCAGTATTCATAAATAGCAGGATCGTATCCGGAAAAACGGGTCATTTCCCCCTTGTCAATACCATTTTCATACCATTTCACTTTCCAGGTTGAATCGTAATTCCAAACATTTGCTACAACTGCCTCCTTTTTATTACGACTGGCACCTACCGGATAAAGCTCGAATTGATAATCTTTGTCTTTTCCTACACATTTGTAATACCAATTGACTTTACCTCCGTCAAACTCGTAAACGGCATATCCGCCTGGAGTTCCGTCACAAGCCCAGGGAGCTTGCCAAAACAGTGTTGATAAGGGAGCATGTACATGTTCGTAAAGATTGTCTGCCAAAACATAATTTTCATTATAGTGCTCATGTCCCGACATGATATGGGCATTGTAAGGTTTTAGCAACTCATACAAATGAGAACGGTTGTTCATGACTTTCATAGTAGACTCTTTTCCCCATTCTTTCCGACGTGCTTCTCTTGAATATGTAGGAATATGCATGGCAACTACTACTGTAGATCCCGGAGTGACTTGTTTCAAATCCTGTTCCAGCCACTGAAGTTGCTGCTCGGTGAGATAACCAACATATAAATAGCTTTTTGCAATAAAGAAAATATCATCAAGAACAACATAATGTATATCTCCTCTATTAAATGAATAATAAGTGGGACCATAATAAGATTTGTAAGTAATACGGGCATGTTCATTAGAACGTACGTTTAAATCTAAATCATGATTTCCAATTACATAGAAAAAGGGAATTTCCGTTTCAGCTATTGCATCTATCATCGGTGTAAAGTAACTGGGCTTTTTATTGATGTCACCGATAATGTCTCCACAGACTATTCCATAGGCAGGAATCCCCTGATAATTAGTTGCCAACAGTTCTTTTACATCTTTTGAAGCCTGCTGTACTTGTGGCATTTCTTCATCGAAATAGACTTGTGGGTCAGCCCATACCACCAAAACGTGCTTTTTGTTGTCAGTAGATGATGGTGTCAGTTCAAAATCAATATGCACTTTTTTTGAAGGTTGAGCAGGTACTTTTTGAAAGAACGCAGGAACTTTACCTTTCATCGGAATATTATAGCCATCAGGAAGGGTGATGTAAATGTATTCTGCATTAGAGGTACTTGATATGGAATATCGTCCCTTGTCATCCGTAAGGACAATTTGTGTACCATCTGTAACAGGTACATTAGCAATTCCCTTACCTCCGGACAGTACTTTCCCATAATAGACCACGGGAGTAGTGATTGCCTGCACACTGAAACAGGAAAAACTCCATTGTAACAAGCTTAAAAGCAATAATAGTCTTAATTTCATTCTTTAATCCTTTCTATTTTAATCAAACGTGTGAGAGGCTTGTTTATTTTATATATTTGAGTTATCAACTGGTCTATTTCAGCTTGCCAGGCTTCACGTATCTGTGGAAACATGGCTTGGGTATAATTGGTATATAAATACTTCACTAAATAGTGACTTTCTCGCTCCGCTTTGGCAGCATCAAGAGCAGCTTTATTATCTGCGAAAAGTAATCCTCTATGCTTAAAAAAGACATACTGCATAGCCATATACTGGCGTAAACGTTTTTCTATAGCACATCTTTCCTCATTCAGATACATGATAGACAGGCTCTGTTGGTATTGGGGCGTGCATGTTATTTCAGCCAGATTAATTCCTTTACTCAATTCATTGCCGTCCCAGCGTCCTATTTCTGTTCCATCAATAGTCACTCGGAAATTTCCATGCAAATCGGTCACTTTCATTATTTCCTGATTCATTTCCTGCATAAAGGGAACTTGTCTGACAGCATCCCGGGCTGTACCTTTTGTTCCCCAACGAGGAATAGTGTCGACAGGAAAGGGCAAAGAACGGGATAAATAGCTGAAAGATATTGTGTCATTTTCGTTCTTTATGTGAGTTATTCGACAATTTCTCTCTTCCATTGCTTTCCTGTTAGTTGCATTGATATGAAAATAAGCGACTTCTTTTCCTGCAAGCCCCTGTGCTTTTAAGAACAAATACGCCATTACCATGTGGCCGTCTTTATCCGGATGAATTCTGTCACCTCCACAGAAAGTAGCTGTAGAATCAGACTGCTGAATCTCCTTATTCAGCTCACACATCACTGTATTGAAATTAACAAATCCCCATCCTCGCTTTTGGGCAACTTCTGCTTGCATTTCAATAATTCTTTTGATCGTCTCATTCTTTCCATGTAAAGTTTCCACTCCTTCCAATTTCACATTCTCATCATAAGGAGAAGAACCCAAAAGTACTACGTTTTTTATTTTCTTGTCTGCAAGAATCTGCTGTTGTAGTTTTCCAAACTCTGTGTTAGCGTATTCTACCTGTTTATTCGCGTACTTATCATATCCGGGCTTATTATATCCGTCATATCCGGAATCATTCATTCCGAAGGAACAAACCAGATAAGTTGGCTTTTTAATTTTAATATCTGAATCGAAACGAAAAACCATGTGGCTTGCACAATCGCCACCAATTCCTCCATTATAAATACGAAGAGGCAATTCGGGGAAATGCGTCATATAATACAGCCATATATAAGAATGATAATGGCCTCCTTCCGTTATACTATTTCCGAGAAAGACAATTCTGTCATTGGCTTTAAATGATGGAATTTGCTGTGCACTTACGGGAAACAATAAAATGCAACAGGTATATAATATGAATAGTATTTTTTTCATTGCTCAATCTTTTTATTCAATAGGAGTCAGAATTGCTGCCCAACCACCGCCTTTGGCCATTGTGACATTGATCGAATCACCTTTTGAAACTATTACCTCTTCTGTTTTAAAATCCGATGCATAAACATCTGCGTTCACACCATCTTTGAAAACTTCCATTTTATATTTGTCTGCCTCAAGAAAATTCAGTTTTACTTCAATGCTGCGGGCATTCCAGTCTGTCAGGCCTGCCAAATACCAATTCTTCCCATTTTTACGAGCAATCACCAATTGTTCTCCGATTTTGGCTGTTATCGCTTTGGTATCGTCCCAAGTGGTAGGTATACGGGAGATAAAGGAAGCAAATTCAGGAGCTTTATAATAGTTTGAAGGAGAATCTGCTAACATTTGTAACGAGCTTTCATACACTACATATAAGGCTGCTTGATGGGCACGCGTACCTAAACTGATCGGATGCACGAAATTGATGTAAAAATCTTCTGCTGTCGCATTGTTTACTGCACCAGGCGTATAATCCATCGGACCGGCTACCATTCTAGTGAATGGAAGTATCAGGTCATGTACCGGATTAATATCTCTTGAATCTTTATCGTGTTCTAATCCCAGTACACCTTCAAAAGTCATCACATTGGGGTATCTCTTTTGTAAGCCGGAAGGTTTGAAAGAACCATGAAAATCAACGAGTAATTTACGATCCATAGCCGCTTTTCCTACACGCTCGTAGAAATTAACCATATATTGATCCGAACGTTGCATAAAATCGACTTTTATACCTTTGATTCCCCATTTTTCATAAATATCCAGAATTCCTTCCAAATCTTTATCCAGCGGGTTCCACAAAGTCCATAATACAAGACCAACGTTTCTTTCCTTTCCATATCGTACAAGTTCCGGGATATTAAGTTCGGGGATTGCCTCTTTAATATTCCAAGTCCCGGCTGACCATCCTTCATCTAATAAAATATATTCAATTCCGTATTTTGAAGCGAAATCAATGAAATATTTATAAGTATCAGTATTCACACCTGCCTTAAAATCTACTCCATATACATTGAGTGTACTCCACCAATCCCAAGAGATCTTTCCGGGTTTAATCCATTCTGTATCTTGAGTGACAGATGGAGAGGCCAATTGATATACTAAGTTGTTTTCAATTACTGCTTTATCATCCTCGTTAATCATTAATACACGCCAAGGGAAGGCTCTTGTTCCTTCAGTCTCAGCGATGTAAGAGGCCTTCTCCAGCAATACTTCATCACGGTCAGTACCTTCTTTTAGTGCACTTTTTAAAACTACAGGAGGAAATTCACCGGATAGCGTGTTATTACGATCACCCGTTAAAAATAGATTGGGATAATCGAAAAGATCGGATTCCATAATAACAACTTTCGTTCCTTTAGGAGTAGAGAGGTAAATGGGTAGATAGCCTTTCATATCGTTAGTGAGCGAGGAGATGTTTAATTCATCAAAAATGGCTTCGCAGTGTGTGAGGTATTCTTGATTCTTTTCTCTTGGCCAATATAGCTTACACCCTTCAGTCCAGTTCTGTTCAATAGTTTCGGTATTAATAATAACTTTAGGTTGCTTTAATGAAGTCTCAAAACGATAAGCGGCTCCATTGTTATATACTCTGAAGACTATTGCGTAGTTACCTTTACAAGTCAGAGTTAACTGGTTATATTGATCTTTGATAATTCTTTGTTTAAGTGGAATGACAGCTGTTTGCTCCGAATTTACTTTAAGTGTTTTAGCTTTTATTACTTTCGGATTTACTCCCGGTTGTTCAGTCTGCCCTTCAATATCCATCTGCATCAGACTGGGATTTAGTATACGTTCACCATTGTAATTAATACTCCAACTCAATTGTTTTCCGGCTGTTACCGTCACCTTGGTTTTTCCATCCGGTGAACTTACAGTGTAGTTTTTGGCTTGAGTTACTATGCATGTGCATAAAATAATGTGTAATAATATAAGTACTCGTTTCATTTTGTATATTATATTTTATTGAATATTCTCTATTTAAAGACTCTCTGCTCGTTGAATTCCTTCTTTAATGGCTGTCCATTGATTGAATTCTATTACTTGCACAATGTCAAACACCATTAATCCTTCGGATTGGGAAAGACAGACATAAACAGCATCTGCTATATTGTCCTTATGATTTAAAGCATACAAAGTGCCATAGACTTTACATGCTCCATGAACAATGCGTTGTGCACGCGCTATTCCATATTCTATGGATTCGGGATCGTTCAATCCAAATATTTTGGTTAAATAAGTTCCACATAGAAAGGTGTCTAACAATCCGGCAAAACCTGTATTTTTATATTCAGGTGAAGCCCAACTGTATTCTTTGGAAAAATCGTATTCGGTGGATGCCCAATTTTGTCCTTGCCCATAAATAGCATGAATCCATGAGGCAGCCCAATATTCTAATTGAATATCCGGTTTAATGTTTTTAATTTCTGTACGCACCCGTTCTACAAAATTACGTATGACCATAGAGCGGAACTCCCACCATTTCTTATAATAAGTCCCTGTCCGTTTAGTGCCATCTGTATTCCAAATGAAAATATCATCCGGGAACCGATCTAATTGCTTTCCGATGTATTGTTCGAAAGCTATTTTTGTTGCCTCCGAAAAATCACTTTCATCTCCCGGATAACGGCAATAGTCTAAGGCAAAGCCATCAAAATTGTAATTTGTAACTAACTCTTTTATAAAATTCAGACAAAAGTCTTGTACTTCCGGTAAAACTGGGTTTAAAAAGGCGGAGACTTTTGTTTTATCGTCCTTAATATCTATTTTTCCATCCCATGTATCATCACGGTACGCCATTCCATTTTTAGAAGAAGGTAGCCCTGCCGTAAATATAGTAGCAGAGACCGTTACTTTAAGTTCACGTTTATGAGCCTCATCAATAAAAAATTGAAGATAATTCCAATCTCTTTCGATATGTGTACCGGCAAGATCGGTCAATGGGGTTAAATAAGAACTTTTAAACAGGGCATCGCCAAATACAGGACGCACATCTACTACAATTTTATTAAAACCTGTTGATTTGGCGAGATCGAGATAATATGTGATATTCTCTTTTTTTGAGAAACGTTCAAAATTTGCTTCTGCATCAAACCATAGCATTTTTTCTTTTTCAGGAGTGGGTTCTTCCGGAATGACAGGAGTGGGAGGATTTGGCTCGGGAAGCTCGGATTCTACAGTCTTTGTAGAACAACTACTAAATGATAGAAGAAAAAAGAATAATAAAATGCTTGGAATGTATTTCATACTTTATTGTTTTTATTTCCCGACTTCAGGCTGATATTTAGAAAAAAAATACAGCCTGAAATCGAGAATAATAAGAAAGCTAAATAAAACAAACTTGTTATCCTAAAGATCTTTCGACCGTTATTTTAAAGCTACTGCCGTAGTTATAGCACGTTGGGCACCAGCACTTGGCTTTATCAC
>OGLZ01001281.1_pt1 | contig 10191 bp, 5 predicted proteins | sample 1572991 | NCBI WGS metagenome assembly OGLZ01 (sample SAMEA2581893, study PRJEB24529) | metagenome | biome: Human gut stool | place: China | collected 2011 | reverse complement strand
ACGAGCAGGGTCGGTTGCCGCCAAATCATCATCACCTGTTGTCTGTTTCTGTGTGAAACCTTTGGTGAAATCGAAACGGAAACCGTCGATGTGGTAAGTATCTAACAGATATTTCAGGTTGCGTTTGACAAAAGCTTTTGTTTGTTCTGAAGTGTGATTGAAATCATCCGGTGAAAAAACATACTTCTGATGCGGTGTTACAGCGTTCAGCCATGGATTCTTAGTGGAAGGGCGGTTATTAAACGTATCCCAGTACATACGGGCAAACGGATTATCATTGTTCGTATGGTTGTAGACTACATCGAAAATAACGGCGATTCCATTCTGATGGCAGGCGTCAATAAAAGCTTTATATTCATTTTGAGTTCCATACGAGGCATCCAGTGCAAAGTATAGTCCGGTGTTGTATCCCCAACTGTCATTACCTGCAAATTCTTGTACAGGCATCAGTTCGATAGCATCTATTCCCAGTTCTTTTAAGTAAGGCAGCTTTTCCATTGCTCCTGCCAGATTTCCACTGGAAGTAAAATCCCGCAACAAGAGCTCATAGATAACCGGATTTTCTTTATTCTTCATCTCAAATTCTCCGGCACTCCATTGATAGGGTTGTGGGTTTGTGCTTACGACTGATACGTAAGGTGCTTGTGCGCCAGTGGGAAAGTTGGTATCCACTCCCTTTTCCAATGCTTGCTCACAATAAGGATCGCACAAGTAAGTACCGCCATCCGAAGCACTGTACACAAAGTACTGGAACTGTGTTTCACCGGCAGTCAATTCCTCCAGAGTGATCCACCAGCAATGGTTTGTTTCGTCATATTTCATCATGTAGCGACTATCCAGTTTCCAGTTGTTGAAATTACCTGTTACAAATACACAATCTTTATGACCGCCCTGACTGTCCTTATCATATAATACAAGCGTTATCGAAGTGGCCGAATGGATATGAATACCCTCTTTTTCTTCTCCGGATATGGGGAGAGGGGCTTTTTGCGGTTCTTCCCAGATAAATCCGTTTTGACTATCTTCTACTAAAGTTGCGTAATCGTAGGTTTGTTGGCTACCTTCCGCATCACGTACAATCAGGTTAATGGTCTGTAAGGGAGTAGATGGAGCAACAGAATAGAAATGGCGGATAGATGAGGAAAGGGTGATACTCCACACATTGTCCTTTGTCTTTTTCAGTCTGTATTTATTCTGATTATCTCCCCATGTAGGTGCACCTGTCCAGTTTGCTCCTGTTCCGGAGTGTAGTACAAGTCGTCAGCGTAACCATAGAAGTTACTTCCTTCGGGTGCTTTGAAGGTGATAGTCAGTGGTTCATCCGCTTTAGGAATAGCCGGATCAAAATTAAATCCGTCGTGGAGAACTTGTTCTTCCGGGGCAGGATCAGTTCCGGACGAAGGACGCTCGCCCGGCATCAACGGATCATCATCTGAACAAGCTCCAAAGCTGTTGAGTATCAGCAATAAAAGGAGCCAAATATATTTAAAGTCTTTCATAAGCCTTATTTTAGAATTCTTCTTCCAATGTAGTGGTACTATATTTAGCTTTGAGTGTGTCAGATTTCGATCATATCTCAAATCTCCTCTTTCCCGAAGAGGGAGACTTGAGATATGATCGTAATTGATTCTACTCGTTGTGCTGTTTAAGAGTGTCTGATAGTTATTCGACTTTACCTTTGCCTGTCGTAAAGTTAATATGGACTTTCTGACCGGCTTTTACATTACATTCGTAGCCAAGTTCGCTTAGATTATCCGATACGTTCTTATTCTCACGGTAAACGATAGTACCATCGCCTTCATTAGCCAGATCAAGTGTAAATTCGCTCTTCCACCAGCCTCCGGCATCTACAGCCGTAGTAGAAATACGTGCCATGCCTGTAACGGTTGCTGCCGGTGATATGAAGTCGCTTGTTTTATCGGTCGGAATCCTGAACAAGGTCGTTTCATCGCAATTCCACGAATTGTTAATCACACCTCCCAACAGGTAAACTTCCGGCAAACGGAATGAAATTGTTTTTCCTTCTGTAGTCACTGCGACAATTACCAGATACCATCCGGATTTACCAATGCCAATATTGCCTCCTGAGGATGTTAATTCGGCGAAATCAATTGCTTCCGGAGATAAGATTTCTTCGTCATAACCAAAGTCTCCTTCCCATTTTCTAACCGGAGCAAACTTGATTTGGTCTCCCGCCGTATAATATTGTATACTCCAGAACATTCCGGGAGTCTGTGTGACAGGAACCATTTCAGGAGCTACTGCCCAATCCCACCCAAGACTGTACGGAGATCCATTGATGTACATGTGCTCGGGTAGATCCTCCTTGATTGTGTATGTATAATCTTCTACATTAATCGTAATTTTCATTTTCTTTCCGCCGGCGCAGATGAGATTATCCGGGTCGGCTCCTTCTTTATCCCTGAAAGCCAATAATCCCGGATCCGGATCTTCTATTACTTTGGAAGCACCCAAGGCTCTTTGCCAGGCATCCGGAGCTTCTATCGCACTTCCCGGGACAATCTTGAAATCAAACTTCTCTTCCGACTCGACGACTACTGAAAAGAGATACTGATTGTCTTTGTCTACTTCGAGCTTTGTGGCTGTCGATTTGTCCATCTGCCAGCTGTTTAGATCACCTACTATATAGTATTCCGTATCCACAGCCGGAGTTGCGACCGGAGTGATGGCAGATTGCATTTCCGGGTATTCAGTCAGTGAAGTTGCTTCACCGTTGGTTGTCATGACTACCGGTGTCAGCTTTAAAGTGACTTCGCGCTCTAAAGATTTTTGTGACTTATACAAACTTGCCACTTTTTGGTCAAGTTCTGTCAACCTGACTTTTATATTCCCATCTTTTACTTTTGACGGTAGATTTAATATCTGCCCTTCGGCAACTAATTCTATATTACAAGCTGTGAGTGAGAAGTTTTCTGCAATCGAAGAAACAGAGGCGATTACCACAGAATCGCCCGGCTGTTCTTCAAGTTTCATACTGGCAACCGGAGTTATATCTACCATTGCAGTTATAGCTTCTTCCTGGGGATTGGACTGGGGATCAGCCCAGTCCTTAAAATCTTCATCGCAAGCGGTGAAAGCTGCCGAAGCAAGCAACAGACACGCCATATATGATAATCTTTTCATGATATTCAGTTATTAAAGTTAACGATTATTGAGTAACGGAACCTGTTTTCTGAACAAAGTTCAGATTTATTTTCTGCCCTGCCTTAACGTTTATCGCATATTCAGGACCTATTTCCGACCAACTGTCAATCACACTTTTGTTTTCACGGAACACGATTTTTCCATTAGGTATAGCGAACTCCGTACGCCACCAGTCTTCTCCCGGAACTTTGACGGACATACGCAATTCTCCGCCTCCGGTGCATACCGGTGAAACAAAGTCTGCATCTGCCGTTGTTGGTGCTTGGAATTTGCCTTTATCGCCGAATGTCCAATCTCCTATAGCATTGCCTATCAGACAAACTTCGCCCGGAGCAATATCCAGCGTAAAGGCATAATCAGTCCCTTTGATGCTTACAGACATGATCACTGTATACCAGCCTGTGACATTAACGCTGATATTTTGTCCGCCAAATCCATCATCCGATCCGGTGAATGCATCCGAGGCTATTGTCAGACGTGGATCGTTGAATCCGATGTATTCTCCTTCTTTAGTACCGAACTTGAACATATCAGTGCCTCCGAAATAGAATAAACCGAAGAACTTGGACATTCCGTTTACTGCTGCCAAAGGCACCCAGTTGCTCCAATTACTACCTGCCATCGAGCCATTGATAAATATACTGGAAGGTAATTCGAGAGGCGGTACAGCTTTATATCCCAATACTTTGGGAAGTTCAATTACATTCGAAAAAGCGATGCCACGACCACTATTGGTCAGTTCCGCTTTCAGGCGTACATAAACGGGTATGGGAGTGGTCGGAAATTCTTCATCGGAGGATGCACTCCACAAGTCTCCCAGTGCCAATGCAAATTCTAAAGCTTTCACTTCCATTTTGGCAGAAGAATGGGTAGTACCCAAAGTTGTATAATTAGCTTCCGTATTTGTCTCTGCATGAGCGTCAACGAAATTTTCTTCCAGTGAAATTTGTACTGAATAAGTGGTTGCCATCGGAATCCCGTAATCCGGTTGTGTACAGGTTAATTCCAATGATTCGGAGTTTTTAAGGTCGTACACGTTGTTGGAAGCAAAAGCTGGCACATTCAGTACGAACGTATCCGGTTCGTTCAACACAGGGTTGCTGTCACGGTCTGCTTCACAGGCGGACAGAGCTAGTAGCCCCATTGTCAATGTAAATAGTTTATATAGGTTTTTCATTGTTTTCAGTCTTTAAAACGTGAATAAAGGTTCTATCAATATCCCGGATTCTGAGTCATATTTGTATTCGTCAGCGTTTCTGTTTTCGGTATCGGATAGAGATTATAGATCGAACTCACACCGTTTCCTTCAAAGGAACCGCCTTTCCAATCCCAGAGGTAGGTGCTTGAGGTGAAATAGCCATAACGGATCAAATCTGTGCGTCTGAATCCTTCCAGATACAATTCGCGGGCACGTTCATCCAGAATATAATCTAATGTCAGGTTATTGGCAGAGGGTATTTCTGTTGCTTTGGCACGGTCTCTGAGGGCTTTGATATCCAACCAGGCATTTTGTTGTGCATTTGCGCCGCCTGCTCTCAAATAGGCTTCCGCGCGAATCAGATAAGCTTCCGCCAAACGGAAGAACGGAATGTCCGTATCAGGAATTTTAGCATCGTGAGCGGGTTGTCCGTCCGAGCGCAGATTACTCCATTTCATAAATGAAAGTCCGTCGGTGAATTTACCTACACTTTCCAGTTCGGCTTTGCGACCGGTTGTATAGAACAAGGCGCGTTCATCTTTTGCAGCAGCCTGCACATCTCTCACATTCTGCCATTTATTATCGGTATATTCGGTGAAAGGAATATCCTCACTGTTTGCGAAGAACTTGTCAACCAGTGCTTTGCGTGTACGGATACATTCCCAAGGGTCATTTGTTCCGCGATTCGGCATGTCGCTCTTTTGCGTTGCAGCAATCAGGAAGTAACTTCCTCCGTAACTCTTTGCTTGTACACCATCCTGACGGATAGAAAGGATGATTTCTTTTTTAGCATCGGGATTTTCATCATTGTCTGCCATAAAAAGTTGTTCGTAATTTCCACACAATCCGTATCCATTGGAGGGATCGAGCACTTTGCCGGCATAGGTGATAGCATCATTCCAACGCGGTTGTCCGGTGTATACTTCGGCATTGAGATACAAACGGGCACGCAGCAACCAGCAAGCAGCTTTGTCGGCACGTCCGAAAGGAGCTTGACGCGGTTCGCTCATATCATTTTCGATGCTTTCCAGTTCGCTTTCAATATAAGCGAACAGTTCGGAGGCCGTCTTTTGAGGAGGATTCTCTTTGGAGAAGTGTTCGGTGAAAGGAGCTTTTCCGAAGGTGTCCATCAGATAATAGTAAAATAAGGAACGGAGAAAACGGGCTTCGGCACGTTGCTGAACGGAGGTAGCATCCTCTTTTCCGGCGATCTGATCCAGGAAGAAATTGCAGAGTGTGATATTATATGCTAAACGATTATATAATATTTCTGTCTGCTGATGAGAGGAGTTCCAACGCATATAAGTTAGTTCGGGGATACCGGCATTTTCTTGCCAGGTCCATATCATCTCATCAGTGCCATATTCATTGTTAGTGAAAAGAGCGCGATAGAAACAGGATTGACCTTCGTCCTTTACTGCGATATCCGGATCTTCGCTCAATTTTTGTCCGGTAAGTCCCAGTGAAGCGTATAGTTTGGTAAAGTACATATCTTGGTCGAAGGTGGCAGTCATCTGAGGATCGATTGGAGATATATCCAGGTCATTGATACAGGAGGTAATTCCGGTGGTCAGGCTAAGGAACAACGCTGCTGAAACTATTGATTTTATATATTTGAACTTCATAATAGTCTACTTTTTAATAAATTACAATCTTAGAACTGAAGACTTAGCCCGAACAGGATAGTGATCGGATGAGGATAAATGTTCCTGTCAATACCTGCTACTCCGGCATCATTTCCTGAACTGATAACCGATTCAGGATCGAGTCCTGTATACTTGGTGATAACGAAGGGATTCTGTACAGTACCGTAAATACGGCCGTTGATACCTTTATAAGCCTGGGACTTCAGTAAATTTTTGAAGCTATAACCTACTGTTATGTTATCACAACGCAAGAATGAAGCATTCTCAACGAAACGATCGGACAGATAATAGTCTCCCTTTCCTTCAAATCCCAGATTCACGGCAGCTGTCGGGCGGTTGGAATAGTATCCATGATTAAAGATTCCTCCCTTACCGACACTGGATTTACTGGCCAGTACGTCATTGTACACATAGTTATTCAGGCTGGCACGGAGGGCAAAGCTTAAATCCCAATTTTTATAAGTGAATTTGGAAGTCAGTCCCATCAATACGTCAGCGGCAGGTTTTTTATAGATATATTTGTCCGAAGCGTTGATGACACCATCTCCGTTACGGTCTACGAACATGTTTTCAATCGGTTTTCCATCCTTATCATACACTTGTTGGTAAACGAAGAATGAGTTCATCGGATAACCTACTTTCTGTACCTGGCAGGTTGCACCGCTAATACCAGTAGATACACCTCCGGTTTCTACATAGTAATTAGAATCATCTCCTCCGGTCAGTTTAGTGATTTCATTTTTGTTCCAAGTGATGTTATATCCCAAGTCCCAGACAAAATCTTTGGTTACAATAGGTTTGGCATTGATGGTGAATTCAAGCCCCGTATTTTTTAATGAACCGATGTTGCTGATCAGTTGGGTATTAAAGTTAGTCCCCGCCGCAATCTTTACGGTATTGATTAAATCGTCGGTTTTCCGGTAATAGTAATCCATCGAGCCGGAGATACGTCCGTTCAGGAAAGCAAAGTCGAAACCTGCGTTATAAGTCGTTGTCTCTTCCCATTTCAGGTCTTCGTTATAAGCTTTAGGACGCATAGTGCCATAATAGGTATCCCCGAAAGGATAATAACCTCCGGCTGCGTTGACGCGGTACAGTGCCATATAAGGGAAATCATAATCGTCGCCTAAGTTCTGCTGACCCGTGATACCCCATCCGAGGCGGAGTTTCAGATCTGACAATACTTCTACGTTTTTCAGGAAATTTTCTTCTTTCAGTTTCCATCCCAAAGCAACAGAAGGGAAGCTACTCCAACGGTTGTCTTTAGAGAAACGGGAAGAACCGTCCTGGCGGAAAGTGGCTGTCAGCAAATAACGGCTAAGTAATGTATAATTTACGCGGGCAAAATAAGAAACTAATGTACTGTGATGTCCCCAGGCTGTTTGTGAGCGCAGATTCGGATTGTAGGCTTCGCCTGTTAACGGATTTGTTCCTTGTCCGACTTTATATCCGGTATAGTGGAAATGTTGCTCTTCACCACCCAGTATTACGTCGACATAATGATCCCCGATTTCTTTGGAATATTGTGCATAGGCATTCACCGACAGGTTATATTTGTAGCCGTAGTCAGTCCCGTTCCAACCATAGTAATAAGAGCCCGGGGCATAAGGTGAATTTACATTCTTTTCCTTACCTTCCGAGTAGTCACCGCCTACGTTAGCATGGATATGCAGGTCAGGGAGGAAGTGGAATTTATAGTCTACTTCTACATTGCTGATAAAACTGGTGTTTCTGGAAGTATGTTTCTTTAGTTTCAGTAGGGAAACAGGGTTGGCGGTTGAATTACTTTCCAGTGTAAGCGGCCATTCCGGATCGTTATATGAACTACCGTCACTGGTCGGTTGGTAGAATCCACCGAAGTTTTTGTACATGTCCGAAGAGTCATATACAGGTTGGGTCGGGTCCATGGTCAAAGCTGCGCCGATAGCCCCGTCGTCAGCATAACGTTGGTTGGCCCACATCATTTTAGCATTGATATTGAACTTCAGGTGATCTTTAAAGAAAGAGGGTGTCAGATTGACGGAGGCGGTATAACGCTCGAAATTAGATGTCATCAGGATCCCATTCTGATTGGTGTAACCGAAAGAAACACGATAAGGCATATTTTTCAAACCACCGCTTACAGTCACGTTATGGTCTGTACTAACGGCTGTCTGGAAAATTTCTTTCTGCCAGTCAGTGTTTGCTTCACCGAAGGGGCTTGGAGCATTTCCTTCACCATAAAGTTTGGATACGTATCCTTTGAATTCATTGGCATCCATTACGTCTATTGTCTTTTGCAGTATACCGGCGGAAACGTTACCTTCATAGTTCACCTGTGGTTTGCTGCCTGCTTTCCCTTTCTTTGTAGTGATGATAATCACACCATTAGAAGCACGTGAACCATAGATGGCGGTGGCCGAAGCATCTTTCAAAACAGTGAAAGTTTCGATGTCATTCGGATTTACCATTGCCAAAGGATTAGTCAAACCTTGCACACCGCTATTATCCATTGCCAGTCCGTCGATAACGATCAACGGATCGTTTTTGGCGTTCAATGATGAACCACCGCGAATACGAATCGTAGCTCCTCCACCCGGAGTACCGCTGGAAATTACATTCACACCGGCTATTTTACCTGTTATCATATCCTGTGCGCTGGTGGTTACTCCTTTGCTGATTTTATCCGGCTTGATGGCAGTAACTGATCCCGTCAAGTCGTTTTTCTTTACTGTTCCGTAACCTACAACGACTACGGCGTCCAATACTTGAGAGTCATCTTCCAGTGTGACCATTACCGAAGGAGCTGCTTTAATTTCTGCTGCTTTGTAACCGACGAATGTAATGGACAGAATAGAATTTTGAGGAACATTCAATGTGAAGTTACCGTCAAAGTCAGTGATGGTACCCGTTGTGGTACCCTTGGCAATGACATTGGCGCCAATCACGGGTTCGCCCATAGCATCTTTCACATGTCCTTTGACTGTGATTTGCTGTGCATAAGCGCCCAATGATAAAAACATCCCTATTAACAAGGGGAGAATCGTTTGAACGATTCTAAATTTAACTTGCTTCATGCATTTAAAAAATTAAAGTTAACAATATAGTAATATTATTTCTCTCTCTTAAAAGTTTCTTTAAAAATACCTATTGAAAACACCTTTTTTAAGACTACCCTTTATTTATAGTCTTTTCCATCCCTTAAACTCTGATTTGTTTTTCGCCTCTTTGATACTGATTGCGTATCCACCGCCATTGGCAGCGTGCAGATTCAGTTTGCTTTTATTATTCAAGATACCTTTTTTGATGGTGTATGCCTGCGGGTTATCTTTCCAGTCGGCATCTTTGGCATCTGCGTATACGGTAGCGACGTATTGTTTTCCCGGTTCCAGGAAATCGAACGTTAATTGGGAGTCGTGGCCGTTTTCACCGGCTGTGCAGCCTACGTACCAGTCGTCCGTACCTTTTGCCTTACGGGCAATTGTGATGTATTCTCCCGGTTCTGCTTCCAGATAGATTGTTTTGTCCCAGTCGAGAGCGACGTCTTTGATAAACTGGAAAGCATCCATAAAGCGTTCGTAGTTTTCCGGAATATCGGCAGCCATCTGCAAAGGACTGTACATGGTAACGTATAGTGCCAACTGGCGTGCAATGGTAGAACGTACCTGAGAATTATTTGCCGGATTCATCTTGTTGCAATGCGTTTCGAAGATGCCGGGAGTGTAATCCATCGGACCACCGACCAGGCGTGTGAAAGGCAGAATCGTCGTGTGGTATACTTTATTTCCTCCAAATGATTCATATTCTGTTCCACGTGCGGATTCATTACCGATCAGATTGGGATATGTACGGCAGATACCGGTTGGACGGGTTGCTTCGTGTGCATTGACCATGATTTTATAATCGGCGGCTTTTTTCACGGCATACAGGTAATGATTATTCATCCATTGACCGTAATGATGTTCTCCGCGTGGAATGATATTACCCACATAACCGCTTTTAACCGAGTTATATCCATTGTCTACCATGAATTGGTAAGCTTTATCCAGGTGACGTTCGTAGTTGCGAACAGATGCAGAAGTCTCATGGTGCATCATCATTTTAATTCCTTTGCTTGCAGCATAACGATGGATTTCCTGTACGTCGAAATCAGGATATGCAGTCAGGAAGTCAAATACATAGTCTTTGCTGTTGCCGAACCAG
>OGLZ01001278.1_pt1 | contig 10204 bp, 10 predicted proteins | sample 1572991 | NCBI WGS metagenome assembly OGLZ01 (sample SAMEA2581893, study PRJEB24529) | metagenome | biome: Human gut stool | place: China | collected 2011 | reverse complement strand
AGCATCTTATATATCATAGTCGAACCTACAGAAGAGGTAAAGAATGGACTATGACTTTAATGGTTATAAAGACCTTGGAGAGGGTCTCTAAAAACTACTACTATATAATACGAGGAGAAAGAAATGTTAAATCAGTTTTCAAGAACAGAACTATTACTTGGAAAAGAAGCACTTGATAAATTAGCAGGCAGCAGAGTTGCTGTCTTTGGAATCGGTGGTGTTGGTGGATATGTATGCGAAGCCTTAGTACGAAGCGGTGTCGGTGAATTCGACCTTGTTGACGATGATAAAGTCTGCTTAACAAACCTAAACCGCCAGATCATCGCAACAAGAAAAACAATCGGAAAATACAAAGTAGAAGTGATGAGAGACCGTATCCTAGAGATTAATCCAGATGCGAAAGTCAACGTTCACAAATGCTTCTTCTTACCTGAAAATGCAGAGGAATTTCCATTTGAAGAATATGACTACATCGTTGATGCTGTTGACACAGTGACAGCAAAGATCTCATTAGTTATGGCAGCAAAGGAAAAGAATGTACCGATCATCAGCAGTATGGGAGCTGGAAATAAATTAGATCCAAGCCAGTTTAAAGTGGCAGATATTTATAAGACAAAAGTATGCCCTCTTGCAAAGGTTATGCGAAGAGAGTTAAAGAAGAGAAGAGTTAAGAAATTAAAAGTTGTATATTCAGAAGAAATGCCGATCAAACCAAAAGATGATATGGCAAACAGCTGCAGAACAAACTGTATCTGCCCTCCAGGAGCACAGCACAAATGTACAGAGAAAAGAGCGATTCCAGGCAGTACAGCATTTGTACCATCTGTCGCAGGACTGATCATCGCAGGGGAAGTAGTGAAGGATTTATGCAAGGCGTAAAAAGTGTAACAAAACAAGCATTTATGAAATCCATACCGATCATGTGCAGTTATATATTTGTCAGTATGGCATATGGAATGATGATGGAGAATGCAGGATTTGCGTGGTATTATTCGCTTCTTACAAACCTTACCGTGTATACAGGAGCTTTTCAGTTTGTCCTGATTACATTTTTTAAGCAGCGGGGCATCGATCGTTACGATTGCAGTGATGGCATTGTTGATGAACAGCAGACAGAGTTTTTACAGCCTTTCATTTTTGGAGACATTCCGTAAGATGGGAAGAAAGAAATTTTATATGATTCATACGATGACAGATGAGACATATGCAGTAAACTGCACGATCGAAGACAAAGATGAAAACAGCAGAAAAGAGATGTTTCTCGTTGCATTTTTCAGCAGATGTTATTGGATGTTTGGAGCAGTGATGGGCGGACTGATCGGGCAGTTGATACCATTTGAATTAACAGGAATCGACTTTTGCATGACTGCATTATTTATCATCATTTTTATCGATCAATGGGAGAAAGCGGACAAGCATTTTCCAGCGATCACAGGAATTATCGCATTACTGATCTTTGGACAGACCGCATTTATGCTGCCAGCATTGGTGATCGTTTCAGGAGTTTTAATCTTCTGGAATAGCAAACAACAGGAAGTTTAGATAGAAAGGGGAAAATAATGAACACAAAAATGGCATTGATCGCGATTTTCGTTTCTGCCGTGATCACATTTGGACTTCGATCCCTCCCTTTTCTTGTATTTCAGGAAGGAAAAGAGCTTCCAGATCAGATCAAACGATTAGGAATGGTGTTGCCATCTTCGATCATGGCAGTACTGATCGTGTATTGCCTGAAAGATGTCGGGGATGACTTTATGGCAGATGGCTTATGGAAACTGATCGCAGCAGCAATCACTGCAGTCAGTTACAAATGGAAACATAATACGCTGATCAGCATTTTACTTGGAACAGTGAGTTATATGATGTTCTTACATTTTTTTGGATAGAACAGATTTGAGATAGAATAAAACATAGGATGAAACAGGAGATATATATGGCAAGAGAAATAGAGACAAAATGTATTCATTTAGAAGAGGAAGAAAATTCGATCAACCACTATGGTGCGATCAGTTACCCAATCTATCAGTCAGCAACATACGCACATCCAGGAGTCGGACAAAGTACAGGTTATGATTACAGCCGCCTGCAGAATCCAACGAGAGAACATCTGGAGAAGACAGTTGCTTCTCTGGAAAATGGAATCGATGCATTGGCATTTTCATCAGGAATGGCAGCGATCACATTGATGATGGAATTATTCAAACCGGGCGATCATCTGATCGTGGATGCAGATTTATATGGCGGCAGCATCCGTCTATTTAATCATGTATCTGAGAAAAACGGAATCGAATTTTCCAGTGTAGACTGCCACAAGGAAAATGTCGCAGCATATATCAGAGAAAACACAAAAGCAGTTTATATCGAGACACCAACCAACCCAATGATGAACGTCACAGATATCAAAGTATTAGCTGAGATCACAAAGAAACATAGCATCCTTCTGATCGTTGACAATACATTTTTATCTCCATATTTCCAGAATCCATTAAATCTCGGAGCAGATATTGTTGTACACAGCGGAACAAAATATCTTGGAGGTCACAACGATACACTGGCTGGATTCTTAGTTACAAACAGAGAAGATATCAGTGAAAGATTTCGCTTCCTGATCAAGACAACAGGAGCTGGATTAGCACCATTTGACTGTTTTCTGATCCAGAGAGGGATCAAAACTTTAGGAGTCCGTATGGACCGTGCACAGGAAAATGCGATCGAGATCGCAAAATGGTTAAAAGAACAGGATATCGTAAAGAAAGTTGTTTATCCAGGATTCAAAGAACATCCAGGATACGAGATCATGAAAAAACAGGCAAGAGGATTTGGAGCAATGCTTACATTTGAACTTACGAAGAAAGAATATGCGATCAATATCCTTGAAAAAGTAAGAATGATCAAATACGCAGAAAGTCTTGGTGGGGTGGAAACACTGATCACATATCCAATGACACAGACACATGCAGATGTTCCAGAACATATCCGCAAACAAAACGGGATCACGGATTGTGTGTTAAGAATGTCTGTCGGAATTGAGAATGTCAAAGATTTATTAAATGAACTGAAAGAGGTATTTGCAGAAGTACGAGGTGAATAAAGTTTCAGGGAAATATACAAAAAGGAACCAGTTATGAACAAGTTTCACAACCGGTTCCTTTTTTCACTTTTTAGCAATCTGATTGAATAAAAAGGTTCAAAAAATGGCTTAAATACGTACTTTATAAGCAGGTGTGACAAATCACACAAAATGTGAAAAATCATAAAGTAATGTGCTCTGTTTCTAAAGAAGTATAATCTATTGAGAAAAATTTACCATCCTGTTATGATTGGCTTGTAGTTAAGAAATACCGGTATTTAAAACAAGATAAATCAAAGAATTGTATGAATAAACTTTTGAAAAGGAGTGATTTGAAAAATGATGCAGAAGATTTAAAAATTTGGAGGTGCGATGTTACAATTAAAATAATTGTTATCTGATTTCTAAATATATAAAATTCATAAGTCCCAGAAAAAGCGTAAAGTTTTGTTCTGGGACTTATTTGTTTTGAAAGAGTATGTTAAACTGGTAGAAAATAATATTTATGAACAAAATCAAGGGAGAAACGTTATGAAGAATATAAAAGTTATAATGTGTGATATTGACGGAACACTGTTAAATAGCAAGGGAATCGTTACCCCCAAAACAATTGATGCAATAAAGAAAGTTCGAGAACAAGGAATCTTGTTTGGAATATCAACAGGAAGAGATGTTCCAAGTGTAAAAAGGTTGTTTGGAAAATGGGGAATTGGCGGGCTTGTTGATATGGTCGTTGGAAGCAATGGAGGTGAGATTTATGATTACAAAACCGATTATTATGAAGAAAATTTTGCCCTTCCAGGAAACCTGATCGCAAATATCATGGATCACTATAAAGATATGGATGTGAATTTTGCAATTCATGGGGATGGAGTTTTGTATACTCCGAAAGAAGATGAACTTATCAAAATTTTATCTAAAGGTGATCAGCTTCCATATGAGGTCATTGATTTTGACGAGTATTTAAAAGAAGATCGTTTAAAACTTCTTATTGTATGCAAACCAGAAACTATGCCGGCAGTTATTGAGAGAGCAAAAACCTTTAAAAATGAACGTTTCAAATGTGCAAGTCTTCAAACGACGCAACACCTGTTTGAATTTATGGATCCTAGAATCTCAAAATCCTTTGGATTACAAAAACTGATGGAGATGCATGGATTTACGATGGAAAATCTCTGCACATTTGGAGATGCAGATAATGATTATGATATGACCTTGCATGCAGGAGTCGGAGTCGTCATGGCAAATGGAAGTGAAAAAACAAAAAGTGTTGCAGATCATATTACCAAAGACAATGATCACGATGGAATTGGAGTGTTTCTGCAAGAACATTTGATCTCCAGATCATAAGAATCTGTGGATTAAAAATATAAAGAGAACTTATAGCAAATCAAAAGAAAAACCTATAACAGAAATAATGCAAAAGATGTTGACAATAAAGATATGTGGTTGTATAATCTAAAACATAGAAAACCTAGTAGAAAAATAGGAAATAAAACGGAATAAAAACAACAACTTTTTATGGAGGTTTAGAATTATGAGTAAGATTACAGCAAGTGCATTAGAATTAATCGGAGGAACACCACTTCTTAAAGCAGATAGATATGCAGACAAAGCAGGAGTGAAAGATGCAACGATCCTTACAAAACTTGAGTACTTAAATCCAGCAGGATCTGTCAAAGACCGTATCGCATTGGCAATGATCGAAGATGCGGAGAAGAAAGGTCAATTAAAACCAGGATCAACGATCATCGAACCAACAAGTGGTAACACAGGAATCGGTCTTGCAGCAGTTGCAACAGCAAAAGGATACAGAGCGATCCTTACACTGCCTGACACAATGAGTGTTGAAAGAAGAAACTTATTAAAAGCCTATGGTGCTGAATTAGTATTAACAGAAGGTGCCAAAGGAATGAAAGGTGCTATCGCCAAAGCCGATGAACTTGCAAAAGAGATTGACGGAGCAGTCATCTTAGGACAGTTCGTTAACCCAGCAAACCCAGCTGTACACAAAGCAACAACAGGACCAGAGATCTGGGATCAGACAGACGGTAAAGTAGACATTTTCGTAGCAGGTGTTGGTACAGGAGGAACATTAACAGGTGTTGGTGAATACTTGAAAGAACAGAACCCAGATGTTAAAATAGTAGCAGTTGAACCTGCAACATCTCCAGTATTATCAAAAGGAACAGCTGGAGCACATAAGATTCAGGGAATCGGTGCTGGATTCGTACCTGACACACTGAATACAAAGATTTATGATGAAGTTATCACAATCGAGAATGAAGATGCATTTACAGAAGGAAGAGCATTCGCACACAGCGAAGGAATCTTAGTTGGTATTTCTTCAGGAGCAGCATTAAAAGCAGCTACGATCCTTGCAGAGAGACCAGAGAACAAAGGAAAGACAATTGTAGCATTACTTCCAGATTCAGGAGACAGATACTTATCTACAGCATTATTCGCTGAAGACTAAAATAAGAGGAAAGAATATGGAAATCACGGTACAGCAAGTAGAATTACTGTCCGATGATGATTATATCTACCTAGATGTAAGAGGTGAGATCGCATACCAGCATGGACATATACCGAAGGCTTACGAATGGGCTGGTGATTTCTCTCACATCGAGGAACTTCCAAAGGATAAGAGGCTGATCGTATATTGCAACTATGGAGAGAAAAGCGCCCCAATTGCCGAACAGTTAAGACAAGAAGGGTATGAAGCTTTGAACTTATCCGGCGGTTACCGAGAATGGTTATTACATGTGACATCCCAAAAAGAACAGATGCAGGACGTTTCAAATGACGGACTGCATCTGTTTTCGTCTACAGAAGAATTAACACCAGACGAGGTCAAACGATATGATCGTCAGATCATCCTGCCACAGGTAGGAAGTGACGGACAAAAGAAATTAAAGAAATCAAAAGTTCTGATCATCGGAGCTGGCGGCTTAGGTGCACCAGCGGCTTTATATCTTGCAGGAGCAGGAGTTGGAACGATCGGAATTGTGGATGCAGATGATGTCAGTGTGTCAAACTTACAGAGACAGATTATTCACACAAGCAAAAGAGAAGGAACAAATAAGGCAGAATCAGCAAAGAAATCAATGCTTGAATTAAATGAGCATATCAAGGTAAACACCTATCCAGAATATTTATATGCGGATAACGCAGAAGAATTGTTCAAAGAATACGATTTTATCATCGATGCTGTGGATAACTTTGAGACAAAGTTTCTGATCAATGATACATGTGTGTTGTTAAAGAAACCATTTTGTCATGCAGGAATCTTACAGTTCCAGGGTCAGGTTATGACCTATGTTCCAGAAGAAGACCAGCCATGTTACAGATGCATTTTTGAGGAGATACCAGAAAGCGGTTCTGTGCCAAACTGCAGTCAGGCAGGGATCATTGGTGCAGTCGCAGGAATCATTGGATGCATTCAGGCATTAGAAGCGATCAAGTATCTGTTAGGAATCGGGGAATTGCTGACAGGCAAGATGCTTGTGATGGATGGCTTAACGATGAATACAAGAGTAGTTAAATTTCCATCGAAGAATAAGAACTGCCGTGTTTGTGGTGAGCATGCGGATATTAAAAGTGTGAAAGAAAATCGGATGGAATATGTCGGGGTCGCTTGTCCTGTAAAATAAAAGATAAAGAGAGGTCATGTATGACATTAAAAAATATGATTGAATTATCAAACGGATTAACACCAATTGAGACAGAAATCGGATATTATATATTAAAAAATCAAGAAGATATCTTAGATATGTCGGTTATTGAATTAGCAGAAAAAACATTTGTGTCAAAATCAGCCATTCATCGATTTTGCAAAAAGATTGGGTTAAAAGGATTCAATGAATTGAAAGTCATATTGGCAAAAGATATCTCAGAAATGAAATCAGATATTGAGATGATTGATGTAAATTATCCATTTGAACGAAAAGATGGACCACAGATGATCGCAAAGAAACTGAGTAAGTTATATGAAACAGCAATCTATGATACCTATGATTATATGGATTTTATAGAATTGCATAAAGTGGCACAATTATTACATAAAGCGGAAGTTATAGACATTTATACCCATTCACATAACATGAATGTTGCAGAAAATTTTCAGGATAAGATGTTAACAGCAGGCAAAAGTAGTGTAGAATGTCCACATGGATTTTATAAACAAAGACTGACAGCATTAGCAAGTAATCCGAAACATGCAGCGATCATTCTCTCATATTCTGGAAAAGCAACCTTTGTAAAGCCAATTTTAAAGGTGCTGCATCAAAAGAAGGTGCCTGTTGTGTATGTTGGGAAAGCAGGTGGGAATTTATATCCACAGTATGTTGCCGGTGCATTAACGATCAGCAGCAGAGAAAACTTACGAGATCGTATCTCTCAGTTCTCATCTCATATTGCGATGCAGTATATGATGGATGTTGTTTTTGGCTGTATTTACAATATGGACCGTGAAAAGAATATTGAATATCTCAAAGAATCCATAGGATTTATGGATGATCGAGATATTCAGGATGAATGATACTAAATTATAGTTTGTTATAGATCATGGAATTTGTATATACATCTTTAGCATGTTTCGAATGATAATTCTCCATATAATTTTTCTGGAAAATGATAGAATAGATGTAATCAAAAATAAAATCCATATTTGTTTGAGAGGCAAAACTGGCAACTTTTTCATCAAAGGATTCATCATCAGGAAGTTGTAATACAATATCAGAATTCACAGCCAGTTTGGAATGAATATTACTTGTAACCGTAATGATCGGAACGTTATGATCTTTTAAAACTGGAAGATAAGAATTGTAATCATGATGCATAGCACTATAAGTACAGAAGATCACAAGGTCATTAGAGGTAATATTGCCGACTGTATAAAAATTATTCTGATATTCATCACCAATAATAAAATATTCATTTAATTTGATCATTTTATTTTTAAAATTCTCAAGAGAAATTCTGGAGTCACCTTTTCCAAACAGGAATACACGGTGGCTCTTTTTTATATTATAAGCAGTCATTTCTAATTGCACGGGATCTAACAGATTCCGTGTTTTTTTAATTCCATTTGCAAGAATTTCAGATAAATGAAGACCGATATCTTCAACAGAATCATCTGGAGAAAAAGGTAGATTAAAATTAAGATCCTGACCAGAAATAGATGCTTCTCGGATCAGTTGTAATTTGAAATCTTTAAATCCATCAAATCCTAATTTTTTGCAAAAACGTAAAACAGAAGAAGTCGAAGAAAAGGATTCTTTTGCCATTTTGTTTAAAGTGACTTGATCAAAAGAGTTTAAATTGTTTTGTAAAAAATAAATCATATTTTGTTCAGAATTATTAAAAAAATCAGGATTTTTAATTTGTTCTAGTATCATATCAATCATTCTCCTAAAAAAGTATAGTTTTCAAATATTTCTTTTTTTATTGTGAATTTGCACAAATAACCGGAATAAATTTATGCAGATTGTCCATGAAATAGTTGTGATGTTCCAAAAATAGCGTGAACTATTGAGCCTGAAATTTTCAAGAAATATAATCAGGGCACATGAAATAATATGACGGATATGGAGGAAAAAATCAATGAAAAAAGAATTTAAAATTGTGATATGTGGTGGTGGAAGTACTTATACCGCAGGGATTGTAAAAAATCTTTTGGAAGAGGAAGAATTAAAAATCAAAGAATTATGGTTATATGATATTGATCAGGAACGACAAGAAAAAGTGTCACTGATCGTAAAAGAAGTTGTAAAAGATTTAAGACCTTCTTTGGAATTGAAAATTAGTACGGATGAAGAAGAGGCATTTACAGATGCAGACTTTATTATGGCACAGATGCGAGTCGGTGGACTGAAAATGCGAGTAAAAGATGAACAGATTTCATTAAAACATGGATGCATTGGACAGGAAACATGTGGAGCCGGGGGAATGGCATATGGAATGAGAACGATCGGACCAATGGTACACCTGATCGATGTTTGTGAGAAATATGCATCAAAAACTTATTGGATCGTTAATTATTCAAATCCAGCTGCGATTGTTGCTAAGGCAACACAGACATTACGTCCAAATGCAAGAATTTTAAATATCTGTGATATGCCAGTTGAGGTAGAGGCAAGAATGGCAGAAATCCTAGACACAGATCTTAGCAATCTGGAAGTGGATTATTTTGGATTGAATCATTATGGATGGTTTACAAAAGTACAGTGTAATGGCGAAGATGTCACAGAAAAATTAAAGAAACATGTGGCAGAGTATGGTTATGTATCAAAGGCAAGTTATGAAGATGCCTTGGTCAAAGATCCAGACTGGTTACATACATTTACGAATGCAAAGAAGATCGTCAACTATTTTCCAGATTATCTGCCAAATACATACTGGCAGTATTATCTTCTTGGAGATGACATTGTAGATTACATGGATATTAATAATACAAGGGGAATGCAGGTTATTCATGGAAGAGAAACAAAGATTCGTGAGGCAGTTAAGAAACTAGAAAATGGAGAAAAAATCGATTTGACACAATTTTATGTAGGAGTTCATGGAAAATTTATTGTAGAAGTGGTAAAAGCACTTGCATATGACACGAGAAGCAGACAGCTTGTCATCGTAAAAAATGACGGAGCAGTCAAGAATCTTCCAGATGATGCCATGGTTGAAATTCCTGCATATATTACAAAAGACGGACCAGAACCAGTAAGAGTTGGAGAAATTCCAAGATTTTATAAAGGACTGATCGAACAGCAGGATGCTTGTGAAGGGTTGGTCGTAGAAGCAGTGATCGAAGGATCATATAAAAAAGCATTGCAGGCATTTACTTTAAACCGCACAATTCCATCTGCAAATGTGGCAAAAGAAATTTTAGATGAAATGATCGAAGCAAACAAAGAATACTGGATGGAATTGAAATAAAGTTTCAAAAAGTTTCAAAAATTTTCATGATTCTGAAACTTTTTTTGGGAAAAAATATCCGCATCTACTAAATCCATTGTGAGAAAAAAGCTGACTCTGTATGATGTAAACAGAACAAAGAAAACGAACATATTTGAGGAGGTATAGAACCATGAAAGGCACAGTGAAGCTTGTAACGATTGGTGGAGGAAGCAGTTATAC
>OGLZ01001274.1_pt1 | contig 10230 bp, 9 predicted proteins | sample 1572991 | NCBI WGS metagenome assembly OGLZ01 (sample SAMEA2581893, study PRJEB24529) | metagenome | biome: Human gut stool | place: China | collected 2011 | reverse complement strand
TGTAAGGCAGCACATCGCATAAAACAACTTCCTCTTATACATTTTTGCTCCTCCTCCACTATCGCAAAGCAATCTGCCACGATTATCATTTTATCGCAATCATTCCACTTTGTCTATATTTCTTCAATAGTTTCAGCAATATTTCTATGAAAAATCACGATACTATTCTCACCACCAAAAGGGACAGCCATTAATGACTGCCCCTAAATTATTCAACTATTTTTCACCACTTTATGCTCTTCCTTTTGCATCTGTATAATACCAAACGCCATGCAGCTTATGCCAACCATTTTTCAGAAGATAACCATTGTCATCATATACATATCTTTCATCTGTGCCTGTCCATATGCTTCCGGTATACATCGCACCATCCCAACTGAAACTATAATCATTGTACCAACTATCTCTGACTGGTTCTCCATTCTTTATATAATACCAATAAGTATAATTGTCAGATTTGATAGAAAACCATCCGTCATTCGGTTTACAAACTGCTCCGTCCTGATCAAAGAAATAATACTCGTATTCTCCGGTATCTTCATCCAACACGCCTCTATATCCTGTGCTTGTCGACGGTGAAAGGTAATATCTCTTTCCACCATAATTAAGCCACCCTGTCTTCGGAATTCCGTTTTCAAGATAATACCATTGGCCATATTCTCCTAATTGCCAGCCATTTGCTTTTGAAACTGTACCATCTGATCCCACAAACACATATTCATGATTAACATCATCATATACTGTTGTGTTTGCATACATTTCATAATTCCATTCCTTAAAGTAATATGTTTTTCCTCCGATTACTTGTCTTCCTTTTAACAGTGACCCATTACTATCAACGTAATACCATTTATCACCAACTTTATTCCAATCCGACTTTTTCACATAGCCAATAAATTTTCCGTCGTCTGCAAATTTACATAAGCCATAGTATCCTGTATCTACAATTCCATTTGAAACCATGTAACCTGATCCATTAATGTAATAATCACCGACCCACACATTTTTCAAAATTTTTCCGTCTGTTCCAGCATATCTCCAACTATATTCTCCTTCATATCCTGGTATTTTAACCCAGCTATTTCTCTGATAAACCCCCTGGTGATCTACATAATAATCTGCGTTATTGTCATCGTCTTCCTCTATATAAGTATTTGTGCACATTACACCATGACTGATATAGTAAGATCCAACCCATCCTGTATATGGCTTGCCCTCACTGTAATAATACCACTTGCCATCAACCAATGACCAATCATTCTTTTTGATAGGATTATTTTCCTGCCAAATACCATTATCATCAAAGTATTCATACTTGCCGTTATCATAATCACCCTTATTATAAACCCAGCACATTCCTTTAGCCATTGCACCTGATTCATTTAAGTAATACCAAACGTCACCTGCACCTGATTTCCAACTATGTGTCAATAAAGCTCCATCTTCTCCTGCATAATACCAATCATATCCTTCCTGATACCAGTCATTTTTCAGAATAACTCCATCGGAATCTGTATGATAGCTGTTCCCATTAAAGTAGAAATCTCCAGTCACCATTTTACCTTCAGAGTCAACATAGTAAAGATCATTTCCATACTTTATGAACTCATTTTTACGTACACTTCCATCTGCATTCATGTAATACCAATTATTTTTGTACGTATTCCATTCCGGCGTATTTATAAGAGCTCCTGAAGAATCTGTCAGGTACAATGTATTACTATCATGAACCTCAATTCTTCCTACTTGCATCTCTCCATCATAGTTAAAGTAATACTTCTTTCCCCAAATGTCATAAATGCCATTTTTCAATATATCGCCATCTCTCCAGAAATACCACGCACCATCATACTTAACCCAGTCGTTTGTTTCCTGGATCACTCCAGAATCATTTGTCATATAATGAGTTTCACTGCCGTCATGATATGTTTCTGTAAGATACCCTGAAAGCATCGTTGCATTATACATGAAATAGTATTTTTTACCACCAATTGTTTTAACTCCATCAGCGTACAACTTTCCGTCTTTTGAATAATACCATTCTCCCTCATGGTGAATCCAATCTGACTTTTGCTGAATTTCGCCACTATTATTGGCAAAGTAATAATAATAACCATCATCTTCCCGGGCTTCAAATACTCCAGTTGCCATAACGCCATTCCCATCGAGGTAGTATTTTGAACCACTATATGAAAGGAATTCCCCTCTAAGAAGATAAAGATTACCGTCACTATCTTTTTTATAATAGCACCATGTTTTTCCGTCTTTTGTTTTATTCCATCCTTCAGTTGGTGTATAAATAACGATACCATTTGAATCCGCTATATAAACTTTTCCGTCTTCTGTATCAAACGAACCTGTCTGCATTTCTCCATTATTGTCAAAATAATAATAATCCCCTTTATAAAGGTAGAATTTATCTTTAACAAGTTTGTTATCAACAAATAAGTACCATTTTCCGTTTGTCTTCACCCAATGTTCCTTTGCTGAAGCCTGAATCAATGTGATTGCTCCAGATGCATCCGCCTGATACAACTGTCCACCAATAGTAAGTTGAGAATCAGTTACTAGAATCCCATCTGAATCCAAATAGTATTGTTTGCCATATTTTTCTACAACTTCATCCTCTGCTCTAATGAAATCCTTTTTATAATAATTCCATGAGCCATCCTGATTCTGATACCAATCATCGATAATTAAACATCCATTTTCATCTGCCCGTATAATTCCATCATGCGATTTTTCATTTTCATCCGTGTATTCAACCCATTCCTCACTATCGATCATCATTCTTCCAGACCAATCGAAATAGCATGAATATTCAAATCCGGATTCGTCTTTAAAGTCGCGAATAGTATCTGTTACTTTTTTTCCTGCTTCATAATAATATACACTACCGTCTTCTTCAACAAATCCATCTTTCACTTCTTCATCAACATCTAGTGATTCTGTCAGATTCTTGTCCGAAACTGTTTCATCTGTTGATGTTTCGTTTTCTGTATCTTCTGTTATGTTTTCAGACGGCTCGTTTTTCTCTTCTGAAAATACTTTTTCAGTCTCTGACTGTTCTACATCTGCATTTGATTCTTCCTTTTGTTCTACATTGCTCTCATCCGCTTCTTCGACTGGTGCTTCCTGATCCACAGCCGCTTCCTGTGTAGTTCCTGTAGCTTGATTCTCTTCTGCCATTACCGGAGTAACAAGACTTGCACTAGTCGCTGCTACGCAAAGTAAAGCAATTATCTTTTTTCTCTTCATATGGGAACCTCCTTATACGATCTTGTTATATCATATTTTCCCACAATTCATTATATTTGTAAATACTTTTTGTCTTTTTAGTGTTTTATCTGTGAATTTTTTTTGTTTTTTCTCATTTCTTTATATTTTTTTGTTTTTTCGTAAGTGCCTCAAAACAAAAAAAGGACAGAAAAACGAGAATCATCTCTATTTTTCTGTCCTCTGATTTAATTCAATTGTTCACCTTCCGGCAACACTCCGCCTTCTTCTACAATGTTTGCCAGATCAATAATATTCTGCACAGAAGATTCAACCGGTTCCATAATAAAGAGTTCTGTATCACCACTGGAATAACATGTACCAGTTGTATTTGTACCTTCCGCTGCTACAGACTGAATCGTCCAAGCCGGATTATTACTCAACTGATATTTAATCAATGCGTTAATCTCTTCCTGAGACATATTTGTCTCAACATCTTTGCTCACCTGTTCCATAATCGCATTCGCTTTCAAGAGCATAGTCGGTGACAAACACTTCTTCAACATAGCAGTAATAACTGCCTGCTGATCTTTTCCTCTCTGGTTGTCTCCTCCTGGAACATTGTGTCTCTCTCTGCAGAAAGCAAGTGCTTCTTCACCATTGAAGTGATTATATCCTTCCTGTACATCCATTACATGTTCAGAATCTTCACTTGTTGTAAACGCATACTCTGAATATACATCAATTCCTCCAAGTGTATCTACAATATCAATTAATGAAGTAAAATTCAATCTCGCATAATAATTAATATCCGTCTCATACAATTCACCCAGTGTACGCATGGAGGCATCTACTCCGTAAATCCCTGCATGAGTCAGTTTATCTCTCTGACCGCCTGAAATCTTTGGAATCGGTACATAGTAATCACGCGGAGTAGTTACTAATAAAATCTGATGTGTCTGCGGATTCACAACTGCAATAATATTCACATCACTTCGGCTTGTTTCTGATACATCACCATAGACATCAATACCACTGATATAAACTGTAAATGGTTCTTTTATAATACTGTCATCTGTTGCTCCTGTTGAATTTCCGAAATCCAACTCAACACGTATATTAAATGTATACAACACTTTCACTTTATCGCTATAGCCATCTACTGCTTCTTCCATCAGACTTGTATATGCACTGTTATAAATGATTGCATCACAATCTCCATCAATCAGAGCCTGTGCCTGATCCTGAACGGAATCATACTCTTTCACTTCAATCGTATCAACGCCAACTTGCTTTTCAATATCAGCTACAGCTGTCTGTATATTGTCAGCACCTTTCTCAAACTGTACACCATACGTATAGTCTGCCGCATCTTCTATTGTCTCTGCCGAATCATCTGCTCGCACTGCAACAACCATCTTATCTACTTTATAGTTGCTGCCTGTGATCTTTCCAATCATATTATTAGCCTGAGCGACATAATAACTTCCCGTAAACATCACAACTGCCATAAGTAAACTGAATACTTTTCCCCAAGTCCCCCGTTTTCTCCTTGCCACCTGTCAGTGTCACACACCATAAGAAAAACAGTATTGCTGCTGCCAGTATCAGATACTTGTCCGGAATCATTCCTAACAAATACAATACCGCCATTAAGGCTATACTGGCAATCGTCTGAAGAATGATACACAAAGTCCCCAGCTTATTACTTCCCGATCTGCGGGAATACTTATTTGTACTTTTTTTTCTGCGTGCAGAATTGCCAGCAGATCCTTTTCGTTTTGCCATCTTACATCCCTTTTCTTAAATTAGAACAATTTTGACGGGTAAACTCCTTCTTCAATCAATCCACGAAGCGCTACTGTTACAGATTCTTTATCTTCCTTATATGTCACACCAAACCACTGGTCATGTGACTGCAGTACTTTTACTTCCAGTTTTCCATCACTTAACAGATCTCCAATCATTGTCGGAAGCAGATATTCTGCTTTTAGATCTGTACTTTCTGTTTTCTCAAGGAACTCATCAAATCCTGTCTTAAGAATCTCAAAAAATTCAGGTGTAATTCCCCACATATTCATAGATACCGGTGAATCAACATCAAGGAATACATCTCCATCCTCTTTGTGGATTACAGCTTTTCCGTCTTCTTTTTCGATGTTATGTGTCTCTTCAATGTCTGCAAGCATGCCATGTCCGTCTACTTCGCACACACCTCTGGTCACGCCTCCGTTATCACTCAATGTATTTTTCAATACAAAGCTGACCATACAAATCTGCATTATATCAGCAGATGGAAGGTTTGTCAAATAACTGTATGCCTCTTTAAATGCTTCTTTTCCATAATAATCATCTGCATTGATTACAAGGAATGGAGCATCCACCACATCTTTACAGCAAAGAATTGCCTGACCTGTTCCCCAAGGTTTTGTTCTTCCTGTGAATTTTCCGCTGAATTTTTCTGAAATATCATCAAGCTCTTGAAATGCATATGCTACTTCTACTTCTTTTTCAATACGGTTGCCAATGATCTCTTTGAAATCTTTCTCGAGATCTTTGCGGATAACGAATACAACTTTGTCAAACCCTGCTTCTAATGCATCATAGATGGAGTAGTCCATGATAATCTCTCCATTTGGTCCGATTGGAGCCAGCTGCTTGATTCCGCCTCCAAAACGACTTCCAATACCTGCCGCCATGATTACTAGTGTTGCTTTGCTCATTTCTTTTTCCTCCTAATGTCTCTTCACTGTTACAATATACCAGTTTATAAACACCACTTATTCTCCCAATCCATCTTTCACAAGTTGAACCATGTCTGAAAGTGCTATTTCTTCGTCTTCTCCTTCACAAATAATTGTAATCTCATCTCCGCTTTTTATGCATGCACCCAGTACGCTTAATACACTTTTGGCATTTGCATTTACCTCTTTGTTTTTCATCTTTTTGTACACTGTGATCTTGCTCTTGTACTGCATCGCAGTTTTACAAAACAATCCTGCCGGTCTTAGATGAAGTCCTGTCGGATTTTTGATCACTACTTTATCGCTTACCATGTTATTCTCCTATTCTATCTCTCTGATAGTTGGAAGTTTTAACTCCAATATCATATAATATGCATTGAAAACTGTCAATGCCAGCCTTCTTAATTCTTTTTTAATTTAGACCTGTACTTTTTTAATTAATATGAAGTATTATTAATTTGTCCCAGCGTTATTTTCCGGTTGTTCATCCTTTGTGGATCCTTTTTCAGTCAATATAAGCTGCACTGTCACTGGTTTTGTCAACGTTACTCCATCCGGAAGGTCTACTTCTACCGGTATGTCATAAGTGCCTTCCTTCGTGTAATTCTGGAGATTTACCGATACTGCATTGCTGATATCCAGACTATCCAGCGTATCTTTCTCTCCCTGAAATACAAGTGTCACCTCAGCATCTGGCTCGTAACTTACCTGAAGATTTTTTGCCAGATAATTCTGTTTGATGGACGCAACCATAAACTCAATTGTACGATTTCCCAACTGTTCGATCATTGCAGTTGCGGTAACCTTTCCTGAAGCGCCTTCAATCAGTTCTACACCTTCCGGCAGATAATCTGTAATGTCAAATGCTTTCTCTATCTTCTCTGTTGCCCCAGCGATAGACAATTCAGATGCTGGAATATTGATACTTTCAATCTTGGATAAGGCCTCTTCTTTTCCGCAGATCTTCACGCTCGCCGGTTCGCTCGAACAACCGAGATATTCATATCCATCTGCCGGTGTTCCAGATGCTTCAAATTTTAATGGAACCGTCTTGATTCTCATTACTGTCACATCTACAGTGATTCCATCTTCTCCAAGATTATTACTTAGCTGTCCCTGATTGATTACATTTCCCGATGCATCATATAAAACAAGTTCTGCTGTAAGTTCTTCATCTTTTGAAATTCCATCTACATTAATCTTCGCTACGGCTTTATCAATTGATTTTACTGTTGATTCTGCTCCTGTAATCGTTATTTTTTCAGGATTAACTTTCATCTCTCCAATCTGATAACCGTCACGCTGCGTTCCTGTTGTGCTAACAGTCAGTGTAAATACAGTCTTACCTGTTGGTTCTGTCTTAATCTGTATATTTCTCGGAGCAGCCTCTGCCGACTGATAAGATCCACTATACTTTGGAATTGATACTGAAATTGGTATCAACCCTGTCCTGGAATCCATTTCTTTGATATCCGCAGTAGCCACAATATCATCCGACTTAATCTGTTGAATCACTGAACGTTTTGCGTAAACAACTACGTTTACATTCTGATCATCTAAAACCGTATAAACTTCCCCACCTTGTGTAATCACATCATCGTTCGCTATCGTAACTTTGATGTTTGTATAAGTTGATTTCGTAACCGGATTAGCAACATTCGCAACAATCAGCCAAAGAAATGCTGCAAAAACAAATGCAATAATCTTAAGCGGAAGATTCGTTGTCAATTTGTATTTTTTCATGATCTGTGCCATCCTTTCCGTATAGAAAACTTGTTCTTTGTCTCTGTCTTTCTATACTGAATCTGGCTTAACTGACTCCGAAGTTCTTCTGCGTTAATAGCTCGAAGCAATCGTCCTCCGGAAGCCACAGAAACAAGTCCCGTTTCTTCTGAAACAACAATCACAAGAGCATCGCAAACCTCGCTCATTCCCAATGCCGCACGATGCCTTGTTCCCAGATCTTTACTGATTGTCATGTTATCTGAAAGTGGCAGATAACATGTTGCTGATGTAATTCTGTCCCCTCTGATAATAACCGCGCCATCATGAAGTGGGGTGTTGTGTTCAAAAATATTGATCAGCACCTGAGAAGACACTTTACAATCAAGCTCTATCCCTGTCATTTCATACTCTGTTAACTGAATCACCTGCTCTACTACGATCAGTGCTCCTGTACATACGCTTCCCATGGCATAACAAGCTCTTACAATACTATCCAGTGTTTCATCCGAAAACCTCTGATTTTCTTTATTTTTATCGAACGGATTAATGTTACTAAATAAATTCTTCTCCCCCAGCTTCTCCAATGCCCGTCTAAGTTCTGGCTGAAAAACAACAATTGCTGCAATCGCTAATACATTAATCGACTCTCTTGCCAGATACAGGATCGTATTCATTTGAAAAAGCCATGCCAGAAGAATAAATCCCCCCAGCATAAGCATTCCTCGCAGAAGCATCCAGGCTTTTGTGTTCTTGATCCAGAGCATGATTTCATAGACAATAATCGTCACAATCAGAATCTCTATGATATCTTTTATCTGTATATGTGGAAAATACATTCCATTTGAATAATTTCTTATAAAATTCTGAATCCACTCTATCATCTCAAGTCTCACCACCTTATGTAATCACTCGTTGTTATGCACTCTTGCATCTTTTGCTCTGTCGATCACTCTTTTTTCTCTTCATTCTGATCCAGACCCAGTTCCTTGCTCAGACTTCTTGTTAAAAGAATATCTTCCGTCATGTTTGAATCATTAAAAATTGTTGTTTGTGCAAGATCAGACTCCTTTTTCAGTTGTTCTGACTGATCTTCTTCCTCTTTCTGTTCAACTTCCTTCAAATCAGAAACTTCTGACACAGCAGTATTGTTTTCTGTCTCTGACACATTCGGCATCTCTGCGTCCTGCCCCTGATGTTCTGTAATATGTTTTACCTGCTTCTCAGGCATCTGAACCCCTACTTTCGGAACTGCCTTTACATAATAATAGTATTCGTCATCTTCAAACTGAACATTCTCTGTTCTTGAATAATCCACAGAGAAAAAAATAACTTCAAGGAACAATCCTATTACAACACCAAGAATCCCACTGAAAATCATCATCGTATAAGACATGTGAAGTCCAAGAGAAATATTTCCCGATGCACCTACGATCACACAAACTGCTGCTCCTGTTGCTGATGCTATCTTCCAGGAATGATCAACTGCCCGATTTTTAATTCCGTTCACTACCAGTATTCCAATCACTACTGCAAACAGCATAACCCACATTTCTTGATAGCCTACAAACTGTTTTGTAAAATTGGTTAAAGTGCTGATCATTGTTGTTCCATCTGTACCTTTCAATGCTGTTGCAGAAGCTTTGATCAGGTAAAGCAGATAATAAACAAGGATTCCGCAGGATGCAGGAACAATCCATATTGTAGTACCTAACAGCCCAAATATAACCGGAATCACCAGTGGTATTTTCATGCCGAAAGCTACTACTGTCAGCAGAATCAGCCAGCTCTTCTCTGGGGTAAATCGAAAGTAGAAAATATACATTAACAAAAACAGTATCACCGCAACTCCGGCTATTGGCATAGATAATGTATATAAATGAGCCACTATTAACACAGTTGCTGCTGCCGTCATTACTGCTAGAGGGAGAAATGTACAGACTACTGCTAAGCCAACAGTACAAAGAACAGATGATGCCATCTTCATAAATCCAATATTAGAATTGATCAGGTTAAACACCAAAAGTGCAAGCAAAAACTGTGCTCCCTTTCGAACCAAGAGAGAGTGAGAAACATAAATCTGCTTAAATCTTTCTCTAAGAACCAATAAATTGTTCATTGCTCATTCTTCTCCTTTTTACACATCTTCTCTAAACGGGACAAATTACGATAATAACGTTTTACATTCTGTTTGGCAACTGCATGTTTTCTCTTATAAAAACTATTTGCGCAAACCCCATATATAACCAAAAGAACTATATAGCCTGCAATTGCTGCAATCAAGAGAACGAATAGTTTTAAAATTGTCAGATCAGCAGATAAACTATCACTCGAATAAATGCAGAAACTAACGAACAAAATTGCATAACCTATTGTTACCCAAATCAATGTAATCCATCTCTTAAGACTTGCATAATCTTTTCTGTAATAATCGGCAATTTTAAAATCATCTCTGTAATTCTTCTCATATATCGACATTTTTGTCATTAAACGAATCCTGTCTTTATCTAACATATCCGACATTCACCTTTCAAGATTTCTCTCCTAA
>OGLZ01001257.1_pt1 | contig 10367 bp, 6 predicted proteins | sample 1572991 | NCBI WGS metagenome assembly OGLZ01 (sample SAMEA2581893, study PRJEB24529) | metagenome | biome: Human gut stool | place: China | collected 2011 | reverse complement strand
ATTCATCGAAAAAAACATATTCTGCTGACTGGAGTCATCACCCAGAAATAAACGTCAACTGAACAATAACGATTTTTTCTTTGTGGGATTCCATACACTTTTCCATCCCCCTCTGAAAATTAGTCATCAACTCACCAACACATCTCCTGAAATTTGTATTAAACTTATTGCTTAAATAGATGATATAATATCTCTTCCATTGCACGGAATCAGCAAAAACTGTCATTCTGGCAATCTTAACAAGAACATTTATCGGTTAATTTTATCAGTAAACAAAGGAATATCATACTGATAAAATGAACATTCAGGGTAAGATGATGAAATTCACATGAAAAATGCTGAAGATTATTTATTTCATGCAGATAAACGATAAAAAACAAGAGAGTATATTTTTCAGTGTAAGAGTCAATTGTTCATCTCCACTGACGATCACGGTCAGCATACAAACAAAGTGAGTCCTCCTGCTTAGTCATTGCGTATCAAAAACTAAAAAACAAAAGATTCTGCAAACAACGTGACATTTTTTATGACATTTCCCGAATACATGTATATCAATAAACGGTAGTCATCGTTGAATTAATAAGTCTTACAGAGCTATACGTAGCTTATAAAACCACTCAACGACCATCATCACCTGACTATTTAGCGGGAGTATCGTCTGTATAAATCCATAAATAATAACACCTGTTATTAAAATAAGAATGCTGTCAGCCGTAAACTATTAACACAACACCTGTCCACTCTATCTGTTCTTTTAACTCAACCGGCGTCGAAAATATTTCCTGATTAGTGCATCATAGTCTTCTTTTTTCTTTCTCAACCATCAAACCAAACACAACATTCACAACCACACAATAAAACAAAACCAAAAACATAAGATTAACAATGCCAGTCAACAGGAAAACACTGAATATTGAGGTGCGCTGTAACCTGGACAGCGCATACGGCGCATGTGATCAACACAGCCCATTCTTTTCTGTCATCCCCCAAATGCAGAACAAACAATCATAACCAAATGAATATAAAAGAAAATATGATTTTTCACCATCATAAAAACATCAATGTATCTTTATATAAAAATACTGATAACATGACATAGACATTTAAAAACATAAACAAATCACAACAAAAACATTTGATAATCACTTAGTGACAAAATAAAATTGAGACGATTTTGTTATAAGAGAGGCGACATGGAGTGAGATAATGAATAACGAACAGATGCTTATCAAATGCAAAGATCCCCGTAAATGTCGGTTTTATGCCGAATATCTGAATCACAAATACCCCAATGAATTCCCTCAGTTTGCGCCTGACAACCCACAAAACTGTATCAGAAATGTTAATTCGTTTTTAAAAGAAAAGTATTATAAAGATTCAAACAATTCTTTTGGTGTTTTTGGTTCGACTGCAGAAGAAGCTCTCAGCAAAGAAATTAATGAACTTGAAATTATTGCAGGGCAGGCAATACTGCCTGAAGAGAGTTTTCTCTGGTTGAAAACTGACGAACTTGCGACTTTCTTTACCTGGACTACTATTTATCTGTCGAAGGAAGACCATACAAAATTCCCGAAAATAAACCATAATTCATCAGGAATAAAAAACGGAATTGAAGTCAGGAAAATACGAACAGTTACCGATGAAACGTTAAATACTTACAAAAAAAGTAACCTTCCGGATAATCCATCATCCCATAACGAACGAATAAAAGTAATCATTTCATATTTTGACTCCTGCCATTCTTTAATTAATAAAAATGCAAAAAGCATATACCTCGAGGAACTCAGACAGGCGTGGCTTAAAAAGAAAAGCGCTTGTCAAAAGTTTAAGTGGCTCCTTCCTGACGATGATGAAATGTGTCAGTGGTTCTGGACAAGACTGAAACAAAAACAGGATGAAAAACATCCAGTACATAACCCAGTGACCCGGTGGTTCATACCATCTTCAACGAAAGAATATTATCTTGCCTCTCTTGTCGCCTTTGCTTTATGGAAAGAAGCGCCTGATACCATTGAACTGTTCAGAACACGAATAAATCATGCCTGGCATCAGAAAAAACAAAAGGACAAATATCGGAGTGATGGTAAAAAGGCCATTAATATACATATAAGAAGCAATGTGAAAGAAATGCTTGATGAGCTCAGAACTGTTTACGGTCTGAGAACAGGAGAGTTTTTTGAAATGCTGATTACAGAGAAATATCTTGAACACAAGCGAAGGAAGTAATTCATTACCTGTTACATTCTAAATAATCTCAGACAGATATTATCTCCGTGAATCCCCCGCCACCTTTCCGGTGCGCGGGGTTTTGTCTTTTTTCACCGGGAATACATGTATGAATCCGTCTGATGCCATTGAGGCAATTGAAAAACCGCTCTCCTCCCTGCCTTACTCGCTTTCCCGTCACATCCTGGAACATCTGCGCAAACTCACCAGTCACGAACCCGTGATTGGCATTATGGGTAAAAGCGGGGCCGGTAAATCCTCACTCTGTAATGCACTGTTTCAGGGGGAGGTCACCCCGGTCAGTGATGTTCACGCCGGCACCCGGGAAGTGCAGCGCTTCCGTCTGAGTGGCCACGGTCACAGCATGGTTATCACTGACCTGCCCGGGGTGGGCGAGAGCCGGGACAGGGATGCAGAGTATGAAGCCCTGTACCGTGATATTCTGCCTGAACTGGACCTGGTGCTGTGGCTGATTAAAGCCGATGACCGGGCCCTGTCTGTGGATGAGTATTTCTGGCGACACATCCTGCAGTGCGGACATCAGCAGGTGCTGTTTGTGGTGACGCAGGCTGACAAAACGGAACCCTGCCATGAATGGGATATGGCCGGTATTCAGCCTTCTCCTGCACAGGCACAGAATATTCGCGAAAAAACGGAGGCGGTATTCCGTCTGTTCCGGCCCGTACATCCGGTTGTTGCCGTATCGGCCCGCACCGGCTGGGAACTGGATACGCTGGTCAGTGCGCTCATGACAGCGCTTCCCGACCATGCCGCCAGTCCCCTGATGACCCGACTGCAGGACGAGCTGCGCACGGAATCTGTCCGCTCTCAGGCCCGTGAACAGTTTACCGGTGCGGTGGACCGGATATTTGACACAGCGGAGAGCGTCTGTGTTGCCTCTGTTGTCCGTACGGCCCTGCGCGCTGTTCGTGACACGGTGGTCTCTGTTGCCCGTGCGGTATGGAACTGGATTTTCTTCTGAACCTGTCGTGACTGATGCCCACCCTGACTCTGAGTCTGCTCACAAAAGCGCTGTTTTCGTTACTGTCTCTCTTGTCCGTGCAATAGCCTGATAATAGAATAAAACGATCGATATCTATTTTATCGATCGTTTATATCGATCGATAAGCTAATAATAACCTTTGTCAGTAACATGCACAGATACGTACAGAAAGACATTCAGGGAACAACAGAACCACAATTCAGAAACTCCCACAGCCGGACCTCCGGCACTGTAACCCTTTACCTGCCGGTATCCACGTTTGTGGGTACCGGCTTTTTTATTCACCCTCAATCTAAGGAAAAGCTGATGAAACGACATCTGAATACCTGCTACAGGCTGGTATGGAATCACATTACGGGCGCTTTCGTGGTTGCCTCCGAACTGGCCCGCGCACGGGGTAAACGTGGCGGTGTGGCGGTTGCACTGTCTCTTGCCGCAGTCACGTCACTCCCGGTGCTGGCTGCTGACATCGTTGTGCACCCGGGAGAAACCGTGAACGGCGGAACACTGGCAAATCATGACAACCAGATTGTCTTCGGTACGACCAACGGAATGACCATCAGTACCGGGCTGGAGTATGGGCCGGATAACGAGGCCAATACCGGCGGGCAATGGGTACAGGATGGCGGAACAGCCAACAAAACGACTGTCACCAGTGGTGGTCTTCAGAGAGTGAACCCCGGTGGAAGTGTCTCAGACACGGTTATCAGTGCCGGAGGCGGACAGAGCCTTCAGGGGCAGGCAGTGAACACCACTCTGAACGGCGGTGAGCAGTGGGTACATGAAGGCGGGATTGCAACGGGTACCGTCATTAATGAGAAGGGCTGGCAGGCCATCAAATCCGGCGCAGTGGCAACCGACACGGTTGTGAATACCGGCGCGGAAGGGGGACCGGATGCGGAAAATGGTGATACCGGGCAGACCGTCTACGGAGATGCCGTACGCACCACCATCAATAAAAATGGTCGTCAGATTGTGGCTGCTGAAGGAACGGCAAATACCACTGTGGTTTATGCCGGCGGCGACCAGACTGTACATGGTCACGCACTGGATACCACGCTGAATGGGGGGTACCAGTATGTGCACAACGGCGGTACGGCGTCTGGCACTGTTGTAAACAGTGACGGCTGGCAGATTGTCAAAAACGGGGGTGTGGCCGGGAATACCACCGTTAATCAGAAGGGCAGACTGCAGGTGGACGCCGGTGGTACAGCCACGAATGTCACCCTGAAGCAGGGCGGCGCACTGGTTACCAGTACGGCTGCAACCGTTACCGGCATAAACCGCCTGGGAGCATTCTCTGTTGTGGAGGGTAAAGCTGATAATGTCGTACTGGAAAATGGCGGACGCCTGGATGTGCTGACCGGACACACAGCCACTAATACCCGCGTGGATGATGGCGGAACGCTGGATGTCCGCAACGGTGGCACCGCCACCACCGTATCCATGGGAAATGGCGGTGTACTGCTGGCCGATTCCGGTGCCGCTGTCAGTGGTACCCGGAGCGACGGAAAGGCATTCAGTATCGGAGGCGGTCAGGCGGATGCCCTGATGCTGGAAAAAGGCAGTTCATTCACGCTGAACGCCGGTGATACGGCCACGGATACCACGGTAAATGGCGGACTGTTCACCGCCAGGGGCGGCACACTGGCGGGCACCACCACGCTGAATAACGGCGCCATACTTACCCTTTCCGGGAAGACGGTGAACAACGATACCCTGACCATCCGTGAAGGCGATGCACTCCTGCAGGGAGGCTCTCTCACCGGTAACGGCAGCGTGGAAAAATCAGGAAGTGGCACACTCACTGTCAGCAACACCACACTCACCCAGAAAGCCGTCAACCTGAATGAAGGCACGCTGACGCTGAACGACAGTACCGTCACCACGGATGTCATTGCTCAGCGCGGTACAGCCCTGAAGCTGACCGGCAGCACTGTGCTGAACGGTGCCATTGACCCCACGAATGTCACTCTCGCCTCCGGTGCCACCTGGAATATCCCTGATAACGCCACGGTGCAGTCGGTGGTGGATGACCTCAGCCATGCCGGACAGATTCATTTCACCTCCACCCGCACAGGGAAGTTCGTACCGGCAACCCTGAAAGTGAAAAACCTGAACGGGCAGAATGGCACCATCAGCCTGCGTGTACGCCCGGATATGGCACAGAACAATGCTGACAGACTGGTCATTGACGGTGGCAGGGCAACCGGAAAAACCATCCTGAACCTGGTGAACGCCGGCAACAGTGCGTCGGGGCTGGCGACCAGCGGTAAGGGTATTCAGGTGGTTGAGGCCATTAACGGTGCCACCACGGAGGAAGGGGCTTTTGTCCAGGGGAATATGCTGCAGGCCGGGGCCTTTAACTACACCCTCAACCGGGACAGTGATGAGAGCTGGTATCTGCGCAGTGAAAATGCTTATCGTGCAGAAGTCCCCCTGTATGCCTCCATGCTGACACAGGCAATGGACTATGACCGGATTCTGGCAGGCTCACGCAGCCATCAGACCGGTGTAAACGGTGAAAATAACAGCGTCCGTCTCAGCATTCAGGGCGGCCATCTCGGTCACGATAACAATGGCGGTATTGCCCGTGGGGCCACGCCGGAAAGCAGCGGCAGCTATGGATTCGTCCGTCTGGAGGGTGACCTGATGAGAACAGAGGTTGCCGGTATGTCTGTGACCGCGGGGGTATATGGTGCTGCTGGCCATTCTTCCGTTGATGTTAAGGATGATGACGGCTCCCGTGCCGGCACGGTCCGGGATGATGCCGGCAGCCTGGGCGGATACCTGAATCTGATACACAACGCCTCCGGACTGTGGGCTGACATTGTGGCCCTGGGAACCCGCCACAGCATGAAAGCGTCAACGGACAATAACGACTTCCGCGCCCGGGGTTGGGGCTGGCTGGGTTCACTGGAAACCGGTCTGCCCTTCAGTATCACTGACAACCTGATGCTGGAGCCACAACTGCAGTATACCTGGCAGGGACTTTCCCTGGATGACGGTAAGGACAACGCCGGTTATGTGAAGTTCGGGCATGGCAGTGCACAACATGTGCGTGCCGGTTTCCGTCTGGGCAGCCACAACGATATGACCTTTGGTGAAGGCACCTCATCCCGTGCCCCCCTGCGTGACAGTGCAAAACACAGTGTGCGTGAACTGCCGGTGAACTGGTGGGTACAGCCTTCCGTTATCCGCACCTTCAGCTCCCGGGGTGATATGCGTGTGGGGACCTCCACCGCAGGCAGCGGGATGACGTTCTCTCCCTCACAGAATGGCACTTCACTGGATCTGCAGGCCGGACTGGAAGCCCGTGTCCGGGAAAATATCACCCTGGGCGTTCAGGCCGGTTATGCCCACAGCGTCAGCGGCAGCAGCGCTGAAGGTTATAACAGTCAGGCCACGCTGAATGTGACCTTCTGATAATTCTGCATTGCCTCTCTGTGGTTCCGGTCATCATGACCGGGACCCGGACGGGGGAAAACATTTCAGTGCCACATTCACTGGCATTCACAATAACATGATATTCATCACGGAGTGACTATGTTACAGATAGTCGGCGCGCTGATTCTGCTGATCGCAGGATTTGCCATTCTTCGCCTTTTGTTCAGAGCATTAATCAGCACGGCTTCTGCGCTGGCAGGGCTCATATTGCTGTGTCTGTTCGGCCCGGCCTTACTGGCTGGCTATATCACCGAACGCATAACCCGGTTGTTCCATATTCGCTGGCTGGCAGGCGTATTTCTGACGATTGCCGGAATGATCATCAGCTTCATGTGGGGACTTGATGGTAAACATATCGCACTGGAGGCTCATACTTTTGACTCTGTAAAATTTATTCTGACCACCGCTCTCGCCGGTGGTCTGCTGGCTGTTCCCCTGCAGATCAAAAACATTCAGCAGAACGGGATCACACCAGAAGATATCAGCAAGGAAATTAACGGGTATTACTGCTGTTTTTATACTGCCTTTTTCCTTATGGCGTGTTCTGCATGCGCACCATTGATCGCGTTACAGTACGATATTTCACCGTCACTGATGTGGTGGGGCGGGTTGTTGTACTGGCTGGCTGCATTAGTGACGCTGCTATGGGCGGCCAGCCAGATCCAGGCGCTGAAAAGACTGACCAGTGCCATCAGCCAGACACTGGAAGAACAACCGGTGCTCAACAGTAAATCGTGGCTGACCAGTTTGCAAAACGATTACAGCCTTCCTGACTCACTGACGGAGCGCATCTGGCTGACGCTCATTTCTCAACGGATTTCCCGGGGAGAGCTGAGGGAATTTGAACTGGCAGACGGAAACTGGCTACTGGACAATGCCTGGTATGAAAGAAACATGGCGGGTTTCAACGAAAAGCTGAGAGAGAGCCTGTCATTTACCCCTGATGAACTGAAAACCCTCTTCCGGAACCGCCTGAATTTATCACCGGAAGCGAATGACGATTTTCTCGATCGTTGCCTGGACGGCGGTGACTGGTATCCCTTTTCAGAAGGTCGCCGTTTTGTATCATTCCATCACGTGGATGAGCTTCGTATCTGTGCCTCCTGCGGGCTGACAGAAGTACATCATGCCCCGGAAAATCATAAGCCGGATCCGGAATGGTACTGCTCCTCTCTTTGTCGCGAAACAGAAACACTGTGTCAGGAAATTTATGAACGCCCCTACAACAGTTTTATTTCCGATGCAACGGCGAATGGTCTGATTCTCATGAAACTGCCGGAAACCTGGAGTACAAATGAGAAAATGTTTGCTTCCGGAGGGCAGGGACATGGGTTTGCCGCTGAACGGGGAAACCATATTGTCGACAGAGTCCGTCTGAAAAACGCACGGATCCTCGGTGATAATAATGCCAGAAATGGAGCAGACAGACTGGTCAGCGGAACAGAAATCCAGACGAAATATTGTTCAACTGCAGCCCGTAGCGTCGGTGCGGCATTCGACGGACAAAACGGACAGTATCGTTACATGGGAAATCATGGCCCCATGCAACTGGAAGTCCCCCGTGATCAGTATGCCGGCGCTGTTGAAACCATGAGGAATAAGATCCGCGAAGGTAAAGTACCCGGTGTAACCGATCCCGCAGAAGCGTCCCGGCTGATTCGTCGGGGACATCTGACTTATACTCAGGCCCGTAATATCACCCGGTTCGGGACCATCGAATCGGTCACTTATGATATTGCCGAGGGTTCGGTTGTCAGTCTGGCGGCCGGAGGGATCAGTTTTGCCCTGACGGCATCGGTCTTCTGGCTCAGCACCGGCGATCGCGATGCTGCCCTGCAGACAGCTGCTGTCCAGGCAGGAAAAACCTTCACCCGCACACTGGCTGTCTACGTCACAACCCAGCAACTTCACCGGCTCAGTGTTGTTCAGGGTATGCTGAAGCACATTGATTTTTCGACTGCCAGCCCGACTGTCCGACTGGCTCTTCAGAAGGGGACCGGTGCAGGAAATATCAGTGCCCTGAACAAAGTAATGAAGGGTACGCTGGTGACATCTCTGGCACTGGTAGCTGTCACAACCGGCCCTGACATGATCAAAATGTTGCGGGGACGGATCTCCGGTGCGCAGTTCATCAGGAATCTTGCCGTGGCATCTTCCGGTGTGGCAGGTGGAGCTGTCGGGTCAGTGGCGGGCGGGATACTGTTCAGTCCACTGGGACCATTTGGTGCACTGACAGGGCGTGTGGTTGGCGGTGTTCTGGGGGGAATGATTGCCTCCGCTGTATCAGGAAAAATTGCCGGAGCGCTGGTTGAAGAAGATCGCGTCAAAATTCTGGCAATGATTCAGGAACAGGTGACATGGCTTGCCGGCAGTTTCCTGCTGACCGGACATGAAACAGAAAATCTGAACGCGAATCTGGCCCGTGTTATCGATCAGAATGCTCTGGAGATCATTTTCGCCGCCGGTATACAACAACGGGCCGCGACCAATATGTTAATCAAACCACTGGTGGTCAGTATCATCAGGCAACGCCCCGTCATGGAATATGATGCATCCCATCTCGGCAATATGGTTAACCGGCTGGAAGAAGCATTACCCCCGGAGTTACCGGCATAACGAGTATTCTGCACCTTTTACGTTTTATCACCTGACTTGTCAGTGTCATCGTCATGATTCAGAGAGGTAAATACCATGATTCACCTGTTCAAAACCTGCATGATTACCGCCTTCATTCTGGGGTTAACGTGGTCTGCCCCACTCCGGGCACAGGATCAACGTTACATCAGTATACGCAATACAGATACGATATGGCTCCCGGGAAATATTTGTGCTTACCAGTTCCGGCTGGATAATGGCGGAAACGATGAAGGATTTGGCCCCCTCACCATCACTCTGCAACTCAAAGACAAATATGGTCAGACGCTGGTGACCAGAAAAATGGAAACGGAAGCTTTTGGTGACAGTAATGCCACGCGAACCACAGACGCATTTCTGGAAACGGAGTGCGTGGAAAATGTCGCCACAACCGAAATCATTAAAGCAACTGAAGAAAGTAACGGCCATCGTGTCAGTCTGCCGTTATCGGTTTTCGATCCCCAGGACTACCATCCACTGCTGATTACCGTTTCCGGAAAAACGTTAACTGATCCCTGAAGTCAGTTTCATGCTTCAGCCTCTGTCACAACGCGTGGCAGAGGCTTTTTATTTATCAGGAGAAAACAGATATGCCGGGTTACACAGAGTATGTCCTGGCTGAAGGATCTTTCTCATACGGGCAGGCGGTTGCTGTCATAACAGCTTACCGCAATGTGTTTATCCAGGATGACCCGGGAATGCATTTCCGTCGGGTTATCCGCAACGCGGAAGGTCAGCGACGCTGGCGCTGCCGGAATTCTGAACCCGATGCCGGAAAGGTGCTTAATACGCGGCTCGCCAGTGACGGTCTTCTCAGACAATAAACGTCATTCATTTCACCCATCAGGCCGCGTCTTCTCCGGGAGACGTGGCTTTTTCATTTATTACACCAGTAAATCTTAACCACCGATAAGGAGCAAATTATGCGACTAGCCAGTCGTTTTGGTTATGCGAACCAGATACGCCGTGACCGTCCGCTGACACACGAAGAACTGATGCACTATGTGCCGGGGATTTTCGGGGAAGATAAACACACGTCCCGAAGCCAGAACTATAC
>OGLZ01001250.1_pt1 | contig 10442 bp, 7 predicted proteins | sample 1572991 | NCBI WGS metagenome assembly OGLZ01 (sample SAMEA2581893, study PRJEB24529) | metagenome | biome: Human gut stool | place: China | collected 2011 | reverse complement strand
GAATATAAGAGGCTTATTGATGCTGGTGATACAGAGGAACAAGCATACACAAAAGCTGTTATTCAAATGAAAAATAAACGTATTGAAGTAACGGCCCAAGAGAGAGAAGCTTTAAAACGGATGAAAACTCGTGCTCAATATGCAACATCAGAGTTTGAAGATATGTCTTGGATAAAGAATGGTGCTGCTAAAATGTTTGGCTATTACACATCGGAAGCAGAAAAAGCGGATAAGGCTCAGTTGGAATTTTCTAAAAACTTATTCAAAATAGCATCTAGCGATGAGTTTAATCGTGGACTTGATGTGATTGCAGAAAAGTTCCGTCCAAAGGGTAACGACAAAAGTGGTTCAGGTATAACAGTCCTTACTGATAAAGAAAAACGTGAACAGGAAAAAGCTCTCAAAGAGAAGCTGAAAATTCATGAAACTTATCAGGAGTCAGAACTAGCTCTTATGGATGAGGGACTGGAGAAAGAACTTGCTAAAATTGGTGTTGCTTACTCGAAGAAGATTGCTGCCGTCAAGGGTAATAGCAAAGAGGAAATTGCTACACGTCAGAATTTAGCTAAGGAAATGCAGGAAAGGCTAGATGAGTTTACTATTAAGTATAATTCTGATCGTGAGAAGAAGGATGTTGAGAACGCTCTTGCTGTTGTAAAAAAGGGGTCCCAGGAAGAACTTGATTTGAAATTGCACCAGTTGGAGTTGCAACGTGAAGCAGAAATTGATGCAGCAGAGAAAACAGGTGAAGATGTTTTTCTCATTGACGACAAATATGCAAAAAAGAAACAAGAACTTTACGAAAGACATGCATCCGATCAGGTGCAATTAATAGCAGAGAATGCAGCGCATGAGCAGGAAATCCGGGATGCTGCATATGTTATGGATACGCTTGCTCTTAAAAAACAGTTAGCTTCTAAGGAAATAACCCAGCAGGAGTATGCAGAACTTGAGTATCAGTTAAAATTAGATTATGTACGTAAAACCTCGGAAGCTGCCATTGACGCTTTGGAATCCGAACTTGCTACTGTCAACTTGAGTACGGACAAAAGGGAGAAACTTGAGGAGAAACTTGCAAAATTGAAAGCGGACCTTGCCCAAAAAGAAGCAGAAACAGAAATAGATGCTATCAATAAAGTTACTAAAGCGGATGAGAAAGCACAGAAAGAACGTCAGAAGAACTTGAAAAAATGGCTTCAAACTGCATCTCAAGCTGTGGGAGCTATTGGAAACTTAGTCTCTTCTATTTATGATGGTCAGATTCAGAAAATAGAAGAAGAGCGGGAAGCTAATGAGGAAAAGTATGATGAGGATATTGAACGAATTGAGAATCTGGCAGAGTCAGGTGCTATTTCCGAAGAAGAAGCAGAAGCGCGTAAACGTGCTGCAAAATCTTTGACAGAAGCAAAAAATGCTGAACTAGAAAAACAAAAACAAGAAATGGCACGTAAACAAGCCATTTGGGAAAAGGCGACTAGTGTCGCTCAAGCTGGAATAGCCACTGCACTGGCAATAACTGAAGCTTTACCGAATATTCCTTTATCTATTGTTATTGGTGCCATGGGAGCAATTCAGGTTGCAACTATTCTTGCAACTCCTATTCCTTCTTATGCAGAAGGTACCAAAGGAAATGATAGACATCCCGGCGGTACCGCTTTAGTTGGTGATGCTGGTAAGCATGAAGTTATTATGTATTCCGGAAAAGCATGGATTACTCCTGCTACTCCAACTTTAGTTGATATTCCTAAAGGTGCACAAGTCTTTCCTGATGTTGATAAGGTAGATATCTCTAATTTTGACATGCCGGATTGGGATTTTCCTACATTTTCACCGACATATTTTGCATCTTCTTCCGGTGACACCATTGTTTTCAATGATTATTCCCGATTAGAAAAAAGAGTTGATAGAACAAATCTCCTTTTGATGAAGAGTCTTAAAATGCAGCGTCAGGATGCGTCTAACCGTGATTTTGAACTGTATAAGTTGTCTAAACTGAAATAGCTATGATTGAAAGATTAAATCAGATAACATTGAATGATTTCATTGAGCTTTCATGTGGAAACTATGCTTGTTTGCTTTCGGACCGCGGATCTGTGTCTGAAAGCACACTTAAAGAGATGGCATCTAAATTAATTATCGAATACAGAAGTATTGTTAATCCTTCAGGTATGCAGGCTATGATTATGGACAAAGAGGATATGGTGAAGGAACGTGCCAAACTATTGAGCCTTCGTATATGTCAGACTCTTGTTTCTCTTGGCTTTTATGATGATGTTCGTCAGGTATTGGACCAGCTAAATGTAGATACCCGAAATATGAGTGATGAACAAGTAATATCGAAGATTGATTATTTACTTCATTCTGCAATTTTTGAGCAAAAACGGAATGAGGAAAGACGCAGTGAGGAACATAAAGGAAGTAAGGCTACTCCTGAACAAATTCGTTCTTCTTTTGATGCTGAGATTGCTTTTCTAATGACATTCTTTAAAATGAGTATTGATTCCCGCGTAATTAATGCTGCTGTCTATGCGAATATCGTTCATCAAGCTGATGTTGAAATATCGATCAGAAAAAGAAGCACATGATAATATTGGTATTACATATATGCTGTAATTCGATTAATTTTTAATTAAAGCGAATTATTTCATACAGTCGTTTGTACATCTCCTTTAGAATCACAAACGACTTTTTTATGAATAGAAAAAACAGCATCCATTGTATAAATAGGCATTTATACAATGTTTTATTGTCAGAATTACGTACATTAGAGACGAAGTGTAATCGGATAACGGCAGAAGTGTCCGAGGTAAAAAAAATGATTGCCTTATTGCCCCCCGATATAGGCACTCTTATTAGTTCAATCGAGCGTTCTGCTAAGGAAATGCACGAACAAAGTATCATGCACCGGAAATATGTGGAAAGGTGCATTAATGGCGAACCGAAGATACACCTAATAAGGAGGGCTGACAATGGACTTTGAAAAGGAATTATCAGAAATATATCCTTGGATATTAAAGGTGGCAAGAAAATTCTGCTGTTCCATGCAAGATGCTGAAGACTTAGCTGGTGATACAGTTTATAAGCTACTTGTGAATCGTGATAAATTTGATTGTTCTAAACCACTTCAACCGTGGTGCCTTATTATAATGAGGAATACTTATATAATAAGATACAATAGAAATTCCCTTATACATTTTACAGGGCTTGATATGGTAGACGGAAGTGCCATTTCTAACTGTACAGCTCATTCAATACTGTTTGATGATTTGGTTTCCACAATACAACGGTGTGCTAAACAATCCCGTTGTATTGATAGTGTGATGTATTATGCTAGTGGGTATTCTTATGATGAGATAAGTGAAATTCTGCATATTCCGGTTGGAACGGTTCGAAGTCGCATTTCATTTGGTAGAAAGAAAATAAGTCAAGAACTTAATTATTGAAAAAATGTATTATATTTGTAGTTTTAAAATGTATGGAAATGGAGAAATTTAACCCATTAGAACAAGAAGTGATAAAATGGATTGTAAATCAATCTATTGCCTCTATGACAAATTTTGATGTGATTATTTGTCGTAAATTTTTTAATAATATATATAAATTAGCTTTTGTATATGGTAAATTGTCTGGTAAAGAACAGGCTATACTTTTGGTGAAGAAATGTGATGAAGAAATGATGAAAGTCCGTATTTCTCAATTTCTCCAAGTTGTGAGTTTACTAAAGCATTTAAAAAACGAAGGACTTACAAATTTATTGTTAGATAACGTTACTACTAATGATGATTTTCTTAGTATTCTTCATGATGAATGGAAAATTTCAAGTTTTCATGGAAATATTAGTGTGTTGAATAAAGATGGTGTGTTTTTAGATATAACAGATTGGAATATAAGAGATAGATTTGGCAATATTTTATATACTCCTTTAGTTTTGCCATCTGAATATTATGACTGGGCTCTACAGTATCTGCAAAATGTAATTTATTCAACAGAGGATTTGAGGAAACTTATCGAACGTGAATTTGTGACTGAAAATGAAGAAGCATTACAAATAGCTCGTGATTCATTAGAGAAAACACAAGAGTCGTTGAATTTGACTCGACAATCATTAGATGTCACTCGACAATCTTTGAGGTGGACAAAATTTGCTTTTTATGTGTCTGTTGTTGCCTTACTAATTGGAGCATTTTCCTATAATTGGTCGACATCAACAATTACAAGTGATCAATTTAGTATTATAAAAGATGGAAATAATAAAATAATTGAATCTATTAATGAAAATACAGCTAATGTATGTGACAAATTAGATAGTATAAATAAAAAAGTATCATTAGATGTGTTGAAAAGCAAAGTAATGAAATAGGTATAAAGAATCTATATTGTATTCTTTGAAAATTAAGATAGAATAAAAATATCTGTAAATCGTTGTATTATAGGCTGATATGTCAGATTGTGATGAAGCGGTAATTTCAAGAATTTAGCCAATCGGGAAACCGGTTGGCTTTTTCTATATATTTGCTCGTGAACGTTCAAAACGAGTTAAAATGTACTTACAGTTGATAGTATTTCCTATGATATTCCCAAATCTTGTATTCAGAATTGGGATGAAATTAAGTTTTCCCGTAAACGCTCCGGACTTGAAGGGATAACTAGAACTTTTACCTCAAAATTCCAGTTTGTTGGAGAAGCCTATGACCTCATTTTGGAGGAGTATTTGAGCAAGTACCTGGCTTCTAATGCCAGTATCTCTGTTTATACTATAACCGATTCTCATACTTATGATGAATTCTTCAGTTGCCGACTGGATTTCGGTTCATTGACCTATGATGGAAATACTGTTTCTATTAATTCGATAGATGATAGTGTCGCTAATATCATAAAGGCTAACAAAGGAACGCAGTACGAATATTCGGTAGATGAGATAAAAGATGTATATCAGCTTTATTATGATTCTGTAAGTATGAATTATAGTCAACCGCATACATTAGGTGGTAATACTGTAGAAAATGATGCTTCTTTGCAATATATTGTAATTGACAAAGGAATATATGTAGAAGCTATAACATATTCGCTTCCCTTATATATTTCTGGTGGTGAACTTCCGTCACGGGATTCACCTCTTGAGTTTTATGATGCACCACAGGAATCGAAAGATGATCCAAATGTATTTGTTAAAGCCTTGTCCGACATTGATATAGTATTGAATTTTAGTTTTGAATACTATATCAGTTATAGTGATGCGTATACAACTAAAGCTGAAATTGTTCTAGGTGGGCGTTACGAAGATGGTCGTTTAGTCGAGTTGAAAAGATGGGGGTATAATAAGGGGGATGTTACCCCAAGTAATCTGAATGAATCCATCAAGATTCATCTGACTAAAGGACAGGCTTTATTTTTTGATTTGAAGGTAACATTTAACAGAGTTAATGCTTCTACTGGCAATATTTATTTTCGTAATTTCAAATTTGAGACACGCTTTACTTCTCGAGCTAACCCTATCTATGTGAATGGTGGAAATGAAGGTATCTATGGTGAAATAGCTTCAGGTGCTGATGAAAGGTTAGATAATTGCGTGATATTAGCTGCTGAAAGTATTCGTGGAATCCCCCAAGCTAAGCTATATACTTCTTATACAAAGTTTAAAAACTGGATGGAAACAGTTTTTGGCTTTGTGCCTGTGATCAATGGTGTCACTGTTTTTTTTAAACACCGGGACAAATTGTTTAGTGATAACAATGTAAAGGATTTAAATAGCAGCTTTTCTAGTTTTGAGTATAACAATAGTTCTTCAGCATGGTATAGGTTGGTTAGGGTAGGATATGATAAACAGGACTATGAAAGTATGAATGGTCGTGACGAATTCCGATTTACTACTGAATATACTACTGGCATTGATATAACTGATAATGTATTAGAGTTGATTAGCCCTTACCGTGCTGATGTTTATGGAATTGAATTCTTATCGCAAAAGAGAGGCCAAGATACAACGGATAGTGAAAGTGACAATGATGTGTTTTTTGTTTGTGCCAGTACTACATTACATGATAATGGCGGAGTACAAACATATAAAGAGTATAGGCTTATAAGGAGCGGTTGGGAAATAAGTGGCGTACTTGATCCTGAAACGATGTTTAATACCATGTATTGGCAAGGAGGCATATTGCAAGCAAATGCCGGCTATATTGGTATGTTCACTAAAAAACTATCTTATTCTTCTTCTGACGGTAATAGTGATGTTGTTGTCAATGGTATAGGAATGAAAGATGATTTTAACGTTGAAAGTGGTATTATAACTTGTGGAGATGTTTCATTCACAACTTATAATGAAGATATTCCACCAACAGATGATGAAACGATTAAAATCTTAAAAGATGATCTAGTTTACGAGGGCTACATCAAAGAGGTGAGTAGTACAGTTGAGAGAAACGAGGGAGTGAAGTATGATTTATTTGTCCGTTCAATAACAAAAGCCTAGAAATATGATTATAAGCCCGTTTACCCCACTGTTTTTTTCTCCGTCTACCGATAAATTTGGAGCGAAGAGTAAATATGTGCAATTATTCGCACGTACAGACAGGATTTTTGTTGAATTGATTTTGACAGCCAAAGAGCAGGAACCTATAGTATACATTAATAATCTTTTAAGTAATATATCTACACCTGTATCATTAAGCTCATGGAAGATGAATGATGATAAGATTCTTTATTTCTATAACATTTCATTGCTTCCATGTGGATACTATACTGTAACAGTTAATGGGAATACGAGTGAGATTTTTAAAGTTACGGACGATGAATGTGAGTTATCAGAAACCAGCCTTATTCAGTATTCAATGAAAGATAATAAGCAGCGTCTTGATGCTGTCTGGTGGATAGATGGGATGCAATACTTTTTTGATTTTCGCGTTCCTGGTGGTTTCAAAGATAACGGATGGACGTTCGGTGTGGATAATGAGCAGTTCGTGACCTCTGATGAGGATATTGTTGAGCTATTCAGCCACGAATATACAACAGTATTATTCACGCTTGGAAATGGGATGGGATGCCCTGTGTGGTTTGCTGAATTATTGAATCGTGTCTTATGCTGTAATTACGTCTACTTTGATGGTGTTCGATATACCAGAAAGGAAAGTAATGTTCCAGAACTTAACCAGCAAATAGAGGGATTGAAGAGTTTTGTGTTCAATCAAATGTTACAGAAGGTAAGAACGATGAATCCAGTTTTGGAATGGAATAACCAGCTTGCTATGAGGTGTGTACAAAGCGGGGCTTATAGGATAGCAGATGATGAAGGAATACGTAGTATCAAGTATGGTTCAGAAAGTGAGGTTGCAGAGGTCGGAGCATATATCAATATGACTAAGGCTATTCCTAATACTGGAGTTTCTATTAATAGTGATACTATGGTTACTGTCAACAGTATTCATCACCCAGGTGTTGATGAAAATTCATATTGGGATTTGATTGTAATCAAGACGACTGACATAGATAACAAGTATATTGGTAGAAGAGGTTACGGTAAACTTACAGTTAATGGACTGGATAGACTAAAGAACGATTTGGACAACGGTTCGATAAATTTGCGTGCTGTACTATATAAAGGAGATTCGTATACTAACCTCATTGAAGGGAGTGTAATCAGTAGGGATGGTGTATGTGTCTTGAAAGGTATTAACGGTGGAGATATTGGTGCTCTGAAGGAGTTCCAACTTTATCTTGATAATGTCTATGATTGCGACATAGATAATCTTGGTATGACCATTGAGCTTGTATGGGTATATGAAAATGATTAAAAAAGAGAATTATGACAGAAACAGAAAAACAACAGATTATTAGCCTTGTGTTACAAGCGTTGAAGACAAACAGTCTTACAATAGAGCAACTGACTGATACAACAGAGCTATCCAAAGATATGTACGTTGAAGTTAGTGGCGGTCGGAAAATATCTATTGATTTACTTTCAAGTACCATTGCTAAAATGGTGAATGGTGATTTTGATGCATTAGTGGAGAATGTCAATAAGATTGCAAAAGATTTATCGGATGGAGACGCCGAGTTATTGAAACGTATAACAGGAGTGTCTGATAAATCCAATCCTTTGACTGACCCATTTAAAAGTATTGGCTCTTTTACTACTATTGGTAGCTTTAAAGATAAATTAAAAACAATGTATTCCGGGGATTCTTCTATTGGGAATTATCGGTGTATTTTGTCTGTTGATTCGTCTAAGATTCCTGTAAATATACAAATTGAACGGTTGGAGCTTAATAAGGTTTGTCAATCATTCACTTCGTGTATACAACTGGCTACCATGTCAGACAATGCCGAAGGTGTATATTTAGGTACAGTTTGTACAATCTCACGAATAGGTATTGTTTCCAATGAGAGTGTTGCATGGGGCAAATGGACTTCTGTAATAAATGACTTTGAGGAAAGGATAGGAAAAGCGAACGGTATCGCTCCTTTGAACGAAGAAAGTAAAGTTCCTTCTGAATGTCTGCCTGAACCGTTGTCTCTTGGGGAAGGTGAAGAAGAAGCTTTCCCCGGCAACCGTGGAAAGTCTTTGGAAGATACAATGAAAAATATCCCTTCCGATATAATCAAACCGGGTTCTTTCTCCGTCCTGTCTGACGCTTCCTATCTCGATGTGTATTTTAAGAAAGTGTCCAAAACAACCGGTAAAGAAACGGATGACAGCTTCCGTCTGCCTTCTGCTACCCTTGAACAAGCCGGCCTTTTGTCCGCCGAGGATAAGCAAGCCCTTGAGGATATGAAGAGCGGCACGCCCGCTGACGATGTAACACACCCCATCGTCATTGTTGATGAGATCCGCCCATTGAAAGACGGCTACTATACCCTTGAAACCGCTATTGCCGCCATTGTCTCCTATCAACAGGAATCTGGCGTCAAATATGAGCGAACGGGTCTCATCATTACTTACAAAACAGGCGAGTATGAAATGGAAACCCGGCAGTTCCAGGGTGCTGTGTCCGATTTTGCGACCCCTTCTCTTTGGAAACCCTTCGGGAATGGTGGTGGCGGTTCCGTTTTTGAAACTTCCGATGAACCGGCGGAAGGGGGAAAGGACGCCTTTTCAACTGGTGGCGCCTATGCCTATGTTCCGGCTAACCTCGACGTAAACGTGGAAACAGAAGGCATTGTAAAACTTCAGATGAAGAACGCTGCCGGTGAAACCCTTGGCGATGAAGTGCAGTTCGCTATCGGCACGGGTGGCGGCGGTCAGACTGGTGGTACCATTGTTGCCATTGCTTTCCAGTCGACACCTGTCTATGGCTCTTACGGCTCCACGCTACGAACCTTTGCCGCCATTCGTTCCGTGACCTCGAACGGTGTCGAATCCTCTGACAACCTGATTGAGAAACTGGAACTCGTAGACCGTGAAAGCGGGCTTACCGTCTGGACTGAAACCGTCAACAAAGCATCTTCCGGTGACATGAAGGACTTCTCCTTTGAACTGGACTTCACCACATACTTTACGGCTGCCGGTACTCGGAAATTCAAGCTGATAGCCACTGACGAAAGCGGCAACACCGGTTCCAAGAATGTCAATGTAACAGCTGTTGATATTACCTGTACCTGTGTGCAGGTGCTCAACTATACCCCTGAAACTCTGCTTACTCCGACAACTGAAAGTTTCAGCCTTCCACTCTATAAGTTCGGAAACAACACCTCTGATAAAGGTATCAGTGCCCAGGTGGTGAATGGCAATCCCTGTCTACCACCGTTGTAAATGACAACTACTCGCACTCCGTTGTAATCCGCCCTGCTTCCCTCGGCCTAGAACACGGTACCTATCCCTTGCGCATCCAAGGAACGGATGTCGCATCCGGAGTGAAAGGAAATGTCATCTACACGGCTGTCATGGTAATTGACCCGAATAGTTCCACACCTCTTGTCGCCTTGAGATACGATGATAAAAACGGTGGAGTAGTCCGACTGTACGAAACCGTAGAACTTGATGTTGCCTGTTATGACCCGTTGGAAATGACTTCACCCGTCAGCGTGAAAGCCAATAACGTGCAGGTAACACAAATTGCTGCCAGTCGTAACAAAACCTATCAGGTCAAACAACAACTGCAGGGCTACAAGGCTGACGGCACCGATACGGTCAACTATACTGCCGTATGCAAGGACGTGACTAGCGAACCTGTCCGGGTGACAGTTAGCGGTTCCGCCATTGACGCCGCCATAAAAGAAGGCGCCATCTATAACTTTGACTTCTCATCCCGTACCAATCAGGAAACTGACCATAGCATTGTCAGCGGTAATTATGAAATGAAAGTGGACGGTGCCAACTGGACTACCAACGGTTTTGGCACATTCTTGGGTGAGAACTGCCTTCGCGTAGCCGAGAATGTGGGCGTGTCATTAAACCATGCCCCGTTTGCCGGCTCGTCCATCGAATCCAACGGTGCCGCCATCCA
>OGLZ01001249.1_pt1 | contig 10443 bp, 10 predicted proteins | sample 1572991 | NCBI WGS metagenome assembly OGLZ01 (sample SAMEA2581893, study PRJEB24529) | metagenome | biome: Human gut stool | place: China | collected 2011 | reverse complement strand
GCACAGGGTCAGGGCTTCAACTTGCATTCCTTGTTCGATCTCTTTTCGCGTCTGGTTTAGCGCATCGAGTTCATTTGCCAGCACGCGCGCTTCGCCGATGTTGTCGCACAGCAACAGCGCCACACCGACGGACATATCGTCCAGTCGCCCGGCCGCATTGAGACGTGGCCCCAGCGCAAAACCTAAATCGCTGGCGGCGAGTTTTTGCGCATCGCGATTTGCCACTTCCAGCAGCGCTTTAATCCCCGGACGGCACTTTCCGGCACGGATGCGACTCATCCCCTGCCAGGTCAGAATGCGATTATTAGCGTCCAGCGGCACGACGTCCGCTACTGTCCCCAGCGCTACCAGATCCAGCAGTTCTGCCAGGTTAGGAATTGCGATGCCACGCTCATCAAACCAGCCCTGATCGCGCAAAAAGGTGCGCAGCGCCAGCATCAGATAAAACGCCACACCCACGCCTGCCAGTGATTTCGACGGGAAATTACAGTCGCGCAAGTTAGGGTTAATGATCGCTTCCGCCGCGGGTAATGTTTCGCCTGGCAAATGGTGATCGGTAACAATAACCGGAATGCCCAACGAGCGAGCGTGTTCAACCCCCGCATGGGAGGAAATACCGTTATCCACCGTGACAATTAACTGCGCGCCACGGGCATGGGCCTGATCGACCACTTCCGGGCTTAAGCCGTAACCGTCTTCGAAACGGTTTGGTACCAGGTAGTCGATATTGCTGCAACCAAGCGAGCGCATCGCCAGCACGCTTAGAGCCGTGCTGGTCGCGCCGTCGGCGTCAAAATCGCCGACCACAATAATCCGCGTTCCTTCGCGAAAAGCGTTGTAAAGGATCTCAACGGCCTTTTCGACGCCGCTCAGTTGCTGCCAGGGCAACATACCTTTAACACTGCGTTCCAGTTCTTGCGCACTGCGCACGCCCCGGCTGGCGTATAAACGGCGCAGCAAGGGAGGCAATTCAGCGGGCAAGTCTGCCGTTTCATCGACTTCACGGCGACGAAGTTGTATCTGTTGTTTCACGCGAATTATTTACCGCTGGTCATTTTTTGGTGTTCGTCGAGGAATTCTTTCATCTCTTTCGGCGGCTGGTAACCCGGAACAAGTGTGCCATTGCTCAGCACAACTGCCGGAGTACCGCTAACGCCAAGCTGGACGCCAAGTGCGTAATGGTCGGCAATATCCACGTCGCAGCTGGCTGGTGCGACGCTTTTACCTGCCATCACATCATCAAACGCTTTGTTTTTATCTTTCGCACACCAGATAGCTTTCATTTCTTTCTCTGCATCGCTGTCCAGCCCCTGGCGCGGGAAAGCAAGATAACGCACGGTGATCCCCAGCGCGTTATAGTCTGCCATTTGCTCATGCAGTTTGTGGCAGTAACCACAGGTAATATCAGTAAACACGGTGATGACGTGTTTTTCCTGCGGCGCTTTATAAACGATCATCTCTTTTTCAAGCGCATTCAACTGCTTTAACAGCATCTTATTGGTGACATTGACCGGAGCCGTGCCGCTAACGTCATACATTGGCCCCTGAATGATATGTTTACCATCATCGGTGATGTACAACACGCCGCTGTTAGTCAGAACTGTCTTCATGCCAGCTACGGGCGCGGGCTGAATATCGCTGCTTTTGATGCCCATTTTGGCTAACGTTTGTTGAATTGCCGCGTCATCAGCCTGAGCAAAACCTGAAAACGCCGCTAACAAAGTAAACAACATAAAACCTTTCTTCATAAATCTTCCCGTTCTTTTCAGACATCACGCCCGCGGGTGATGCTGTTGATGAAGTTGCCGCAGACGCTCGGTAGCGACATGCGTATAAATTTGCGTGGTGGAGAGGTCGCTGTGGCCCAGTAGCATCTGCACCACGCGTAAATCCGCACCATGATTTAATAAATGGGTGGCAAAAGCGTGACGCAATACATGCGGTGACAGCTTTTCGCTGTCGATACCCGCCAGCACAGCATAATGTTTAATGCGGTGCCAGAAGGTCTGTCGCGTCATCTGCTGCGCACGCTGGCTGGGAAACAACACGTCAATTGACACACCATTCAGCAGCCACGGACGCCCATGTTCCAGATAGGTTTCCAGCCAGTAAACCGCCTCTTCACCTAACGGTACCAGGCGCTCTTTGTTGCCTTTACCAATGACCCGCACTACGCCCTGACGCAGGCTGATATCACTCATTGTCAGTCCGACCAGTTCAGAGACACGCAGCCCGGTAGCATACAACACTTCAAGCATGGCTTTATCGCGTAGCTCCAGTGGCTGATCAATTAATGGTGCCTGTAATAAACGTTCGACCTGCGCTTCGCTTAAATCTTTTGGCAAACGCTGGGGCAATTTCGGTGAAGCGAGATGCGCACTGGGATCGTCTTCACGAAACTTTTCGCGATAAAGATACTGGAACAATCGGCGCACTGCACTCAGCAAACGCGCTGAGCTGGTGGCTTTATACCCGCCCTCCAGCCGTTCTGCCAGTAATGCCTGCAAATCGTCACTTTGCGCCGTCGCCAGCGTCAACCCGCGGTGATGCAACCACTCCACCATCATTGACAGATCGCGACGGTAAGCGTTCAACGTATTTTCAGCCAGATTTTTTTCCAGCCACAGAGCATCAAGAAACTGCTCGATGCGTGCCAGATCCTGTTTCACTTGCGCCCCTTATGGTCACTCATTTGATCCATTATGCCTTATTGTGCCGTGACTAAAGCGATTCTGATACACTAGCCGCAAAAGCCACAGCAGAATCGAGAAGCTTACGTTATGAATATGGGTCTTTTTTACGGTTCCAGCACCTGTTACACCGAAATGGCGGCAGAAAAAATCCGCGATATTATCGGCCCAGAACTGGTGACCTTACATAACCTCAAGGACGACTCCCCGAAATTAATGGAGCAGTACGATGTGCTCATTCTGGGTATCCCGACCTGGGATTTTGGTGAAATCCAGGAAGACTGGGAAGCCGTCTGGGATCAGCTCGACGACCTGAACCTTGAAGGTAAAATTGTTGCGCTGTATGGGCTTGGCGATCAACTGGGATACGGCGAGTGGTTCCTCGATGCGCTCGGTATGCTGCATGACAAACTCTCGACCAAAGGCGTGAAGTTCGTCGGCTACTGGCCAACGGAAGGATATGAATTTACCAGCCCGAAACCGGTGATTGCTGACGGGCAACTGTTCGTGGGTCTGGCGCTGGATGAAACTAACCAGTATGACCTTAGCGACGAGCGTATTCAGAGCTGGTGCGAGCAAATCCTCAACGAAATGGCAGAGCATTACGCCTGATCTCACTGACGGCTTAGCGCATATGCTTTGCCGTCATCTTTATCTTTGCGTCTCTTGTTGCAACAAAATCCGCCGTAAATCCCGCCATTCGGCTTCGTCCATGCTGTCGGCTGCCAGCCATAAATGTTGCCGTTTACCGCCATCAGAACGTAAACGCAGCATCATGCCGCTCTTAATCATCCACGGTGCTTTGACGATGCACCACTCCTGCCCTTGCCAACGCAAACGCCCGTCCATCAACAAGCGAATTTCCCCCTGGCGAGCATTAATACGCCGCTGGCTGCGAACGCAATCAAACACCACCAGCGAAAGTAACACCATCCATAACGGGGTGTAACTGAGTGGCCAGGGCATGAGTAAAATAACAGCGGCAACCAGCCCATGAATCAGCAAGGAAAGCCACTGTGCGCGCCAGGAGACGCGCAAATCAGATTGCCACAGGACCACGTTCCCGGTTCCGTGTCTGGATGAGTCGGACCATCATTTCCAGTTCTGCATCGGCCGGTTTACCGTGATTCATCAGCCAGTTAAACAGGTCCGGATCGTCACATTCCAGCAGACGAATAAAGATGCGTTTTTCGTCATCGCTTAAGCTGTCGTACTCATGTTCGAAAAACGGCATGATTGAAATATCGAGTTCGCGCATACCACGGCGGCATGCCCAATGAATGCGGGCTTTGTTGTTAATGTCCATCTTCTTCCTGTCTCACGAAAATCCAGTACCCGGCTATTGTAACGTGTTTTTCGCCTTCTTTTACGGGAATATCAGTAAACACCATCGCGATCGCGAAATTAATTCACAACAATTCAATGGCTTCATTTTTTTGGAAGTCGCCTCGCAGAAGGCACAGATCGCGTAGTGAAAGCACTTGCATTGCCTCATAGCTCTTTTACCATTAGTCATTAATACGCCGTTAAGCAACTCAGGACTCTATTATGGCTTTTACACCTTTTCCTCCCCGTCAGCCTACGGCTTCTGCCCGTTTACCGCTGACGCTGATGACGCTTGATGACTGGGCGCTTGCCACCATTACTGGCGCGGACAGCGAAAAATATATGCAGGGTCAGGTGACAGCAGATGTCAGCCAGATGGCAGAAGATCAGCACCTGCTCGCCGCCCATTGCGACGCCAAAGGTAAAATGTGGAGCAATTTACGTCTGTTCCGCGACGGCGATGGCTTTGCATGGATTGAACGGCGCAGCGTGCGTGAACCGCAGCTGACTGAACTGAAAAAATATGCGGTATTCTCTAAAGTGACCATCGCGCCAGACGACGAGCGTGTGCTGCTTGGTGTTGCCGGTTTTCAGGCGCGCGCCGCGCTGGCAAATCTCTTTAGTGAACTGCCTTCGAAAGAAAAACAGGTAGTTAAAGAAGGCGCGACCACTTTGCTATGGTTTGAACACCCGGCAGAACGTTTCCTGATCGTAACCGATGAAGCTACTGCTAATATGCTGACCGATAAACTGCGCGGTGAAGCGGAACTGAACAATAGCCAACAGTGGCTGGCATTAAACATTGAAGCGGGTTTCCCGGTGATTGATGCCGCCAACAGCGGGCAGTTTATCCCACAGGCGACCAATCTCCAGGCGCTGGGCGGTATCAGCTTTAAGAAAGGCTGTTATACCGGACAAGAGATGGTGGCGCGAGCAAAATTCCGTGGTGCCAATAAACGTGCGCTCTGGTTGCTGGCAGGTAGCGCCAGCCGACTGCCGGAAGCTGGTGAAGACTTAGAGCTGAAAATGGGCGAGAACTGGCGTCGTACCGGTACGGTGCTGGCTGCGGTAAAACTGGAAGATGGTCAGGTCGTGGTACAGGTCGTCATGAATAACGATATGGAACCGGACAGCATCTTCCGCGTACGCGACGATGCGAATACACTGCATATCGAGCCGCTGCCGTATTCGCTCGAAGAGTAAATCTCTGTATCGCATCAGGCATTTATCGCCTGATGCGACGCTGACGCGTCTTATCATGTCTGGGATTTGATGCCTTTATCACAACAGGGACGAGGCCCGTAGATCGGATAAGGCGTTCACGCCGCATCCGGCGGTTGCGCTCCGATGCCTGATGCGACGCTGGCGCGTCTTATCAGGCCTACAAAGGCATACCCATTACGCCTGCCCAATATACAAATAGATCGCCAGAAAGTGGCACACACTACCGCCGAGCACGAAGCCGTGCCAGATGGCATGGTTGTATGGAATGCGTTTGCAGACGTAGAAAATCACCCCGAGCGAATAAACCACGCCGCCTACCGCCAGTAAGGTAACGCTGCCCGCCGCGAGCTTAACTGCCATTTCATAAATTACCACCAGCGACAGCCAGCCCATCGCCAGATAGGTCACCAGAGATAAAATTTTGAATCGGTGCGCGATGGTCAGTTTAAACAGAATACCCAGCAATGCCAGGCTCCAGATAACAATCATCAACCCGCGCGCTAACGGAGAATCCAGCCCCACCAGCAAAAACGGCGTGTAGGTCCCGGCAATCAACAGGTAAATAGCGCAATGGTCAAATTTATTCAGCCACATTTTTGCCCGTTGATGAGGAATGGCGTGATAGAGCGTCGAAGCGAGGAACAGCAGGATCATACTGCCGCCATAGAGGCTGTAACTGGTTATCGCTGTGGCGCTGGCATTGAGATCCACCGCCTGAACCAGTAGCAACACCAGCCCAACGATACCAAACACCAACCCAATGCCGTGACTGACGCTGTTGGCAATTTCCTCTGCCAGCGAATATCCCTGCTTAATGAGGGGCTTCTGAACCATAACTTACTCCGGAGAAACGTACACGCACATGTATACCTCTCCAGCGTAACTGAGAATAGTTCCAGTGAACACCTGTTAGCTAAAATAAATTCTGATTTGAGACTAATCTCCTAAAAATCATGAAATTAAATGCGAAATTTCAACTAACAGGCGTGAGTTCAATTTAAAGACATTTAAATTCAATCACATAAAACTGTGTCTGACCGGGATAGATGTCGGCAATGACCTTTATCAGTTCAGTCAGGGTCATATTTTCCTGCTCTGCATGTTTTTCCGTCAGCGTATCCAGCGTTACGGTTGAGGTTGCGGTGACTTCAATCGTGCAAAAATAACCGTCATCTTCAAAACGCCCGACACGAAGCACATCACCCGTTTTGAAGTGCGATTCAGACTCGTCGCGGATGGTGATGGTTTTACGCCCAGCCAGAATGTCATCCTGGAAACGTTGAAAAAAAGTGATGTCGTTTGGCTGCATGGTACTATTTCCTGTAAGAATTGACTTATCCGGAGCCTATGATAGTGAAAAAACTCACCTTACCGAAAGATTTCTTATGGGGCGGCGCAGTTGCCGCTCATCAGGTCGAAGGCGGCTGGAACAAAGGCGGCAAAGGGCCGAGCATTTGTGACGTTCTGACCGGTGGCGCACACGGCGTGCCGCGCGAAATCACCAAAGAAGTCTTGCCAGGCAAATACTATCCAAACCATGAAGCCGTTGATTTTTATGGTCACTACAAGGAAGACATCAAGCTATTTGCCGAAATGGGCTTCAAATGTTTTCGGACTTCCATCGCCTGGACGCGTATTTTTCCAAAAGGTGATGAAGCTCAGCCAAACGAAGAAGGGCTGAAGTTCTACGATGATATGTTCGATGAACTGCTGAAATACAACATCGAACCGGTGATCACCCTCTCCCACTTTGAAATGCCGCTGCATCTGGTGCAGCAATACGGTAGCTGGACCAACCGTAAAGTGGTTGATTTCTTTGTCCGTTTCGCGGAAGTGGTGTTTGAACGCTATAAGCATAAAGTCAAATACTGGATGACCTTCAACGAAATTAACAACCAGCGTAACTGGCGTGCACCGCTGTTCGGTTACTGCTGCTCCGGCGTGGTTTATACCGAGCATGACAACCCGGAAGAGACGATGTACCAGGTGCTGCATCACCAGTTTGTCGCCAGCGCCCTGGCGGTGAAAGCTGCGCGTCGCATTAACCCGGAGATGAAAGTCGGCTGTATGCTGGCGATGGTGCCGCTCTATCCCTACTGCTGTAACCCGGACGATGTGATGTTCGCTCAGGAGTCGATGCGCGAACGCTACGTCTTTACCGATGTGCAGCTACGCGGCTATTACCCGTCCTATGTGTTGAACGAGTGGGAGCGTCGCGGATTTAACATCAAAATGGAAGACGGCGATCTCGATGTACTGCGTGAAGGCACCTGCGATTATCTTGGTTTCAGCTATTACATGACCAACGCAGTGAAGGCCGAAGGCGGCACCGGCGATGCGATCTCTGGTTTCGAAGGCAGCGTACCGAACCCGTATGTTAAAGCGTCTGACTGGGGCTGGCAGATTGATCCAGTAGGTCTGCGCTATGCCCTTTGCGAACTGTATGAGCGTTATCAGAGGCCGCTGTTTATTGTCGAAAACGGTTTTGGCGCTTACGACAAAGTGGAAGAAGATGGCAGCATCAACGACGACTACCGCATTGACTACCTGCGCGCCCATATCGAAGAGATGAAAAAAGCGGTGACTTACGATGGCGTGGATCTGATGGGCTACACACCGTGGGGCTGCATCGACTGCGTATCGTTCACCACCGGGCAGTACAGCAAACGCTACGGCTTTATCTATGTGAATAAACATGACGACGGTGCTGGCGATATGTCGCGTTCACGTAAGAAGAGCTTTAACTGGTACCAAGAGGTGATTGCCAGCAACGGCGAGAAGCTTTAAGTCGATGAAGTACCGGATGCAATACTTGTTGCATCCGGTCAGACAACTTCCCTGTTTTATTTCCCGCCCGCCAAATCGATAAAACTTCCCGTGACGTAAGAGGCTTTATCACTTAGTAGCCAGACAATGGCCTGCGCGACCTCTTCTGCCTGTCCACCACGCTGCATGGGGATGTTCGACTTAACGCGATCGACGCGTCCAGGCTCGCCGCCGCTGGCGTGCATTTCGGTATAAATAAACCCTGGCCGCACGCAGTTAACGCGGATCCCCTGCGCGGCGACTTCCAGCGATAGTCCGGTGGTTAACGTATCAATCGCCCCTTTCGATGCCGCGTAATCAACATATTCCCCTGGCGAACCCAACCGTGAGGCCACCGAAGAGACATTGACGATAGCGCCGCCACTGCCACCATTTTTAAGCGCCATGCGTTTTACCGCCTCGCGGCAGCAGAGAAAATATCCCGTCACGTTGGTGGAAAGTACTCGGTTGATTCGCTCTGCGGTAAGGTTTTCAACGGTGCACTGGGTAAACAAGATCCCGGCGTTATTGACCAGCGCTGCTAGCGGTTCATCGTGCTGATCGATTGCTGTAAACATCGCAACGACCTGGTTTTCGTCGCTGATATCCGCCTGGAGCACGAATGCTTTGCCACCGGCTTGCGTTATTAAGTTCATCACTTCCTGCGCCGCGTGGAGGTTTTGCTGATAATTAACCGCCACCGTATACCCTTCTTGCGCCAACAGTAATGCAGTTGCCCGCCCGATGCCGCGACTGCCACCGGTCACAAGTGCTATAGCCATTTGTTTTTCCGAGAAAAATTAATTCGTTGACGTATCTTTGAGATTGCTAACAAACTGGCTCAATCTTCAATGTTGGCACGCTTTTCCCCTCGCCCTTTCAGGGAGAGGGCCGGGGTGAGGGTAAATATTCGCGCCAGTGCCGGCCTGTTCCCCTCACCCTAACCCTCTCCCCAAAGGGGTGAGGGGACTGTCTGAGCGCTTTTGTACTTTGTCATCTGACTAAAAAGGCGCCGAAGCGCCTTTAGAAGATAGTCGAATCAGTGAATTACTGGTATTCGCTAATCGGTACGCAGGAGCAGAACAGGTTACGGTCGCCGTAAACATCATCCAGACGTTTCACCGTCGGCCAGTATTTGTCTGCCACACCTGCCGGGAATACTGCAACTTCACGGCTGTACGGATGCGCCCACTCGGCGACCAGTTCGTTCTGAATGTGCGGCGCGTTCACCAGCGGGTTATCTTCCAGCGGCCAGACACCGGCTTTAACCTGGTCGATTTCTGCGCGGATAGCCAGCATCGCGTCGATAAAGCGATCCAGTTCCACTTTGCTTTCAGATTCAGTCGGTTCAACCATCAGCGTACCCGCCACCGGGAACGACATGGTCGGCGCGTGGAAACCGTAGTCGATCAGGCGCTTGGCAATATCCAGCTCGCTGATGCCGGTTTCTTCTTTCAGCGGGCGAATATCGAGAATACATTCGTGCGCCACGCGACCGTCGCGACCGGTATACAGCACCGGGAAGGCATCCTGCAGGCGGCTGGCAATATAGTTGGCGTTGAGGATTGCCACCTGGCTTGCTTTTTTCAGCCCTTCTGCGCCCATCATGCGGATGTACATCCAGCTGATTGGCAGGATAGAGGCGCTACCGAACGGTGCCGCAGAAACTGCGCCCTGACGGGTTAACATGCCTTCGATTTGCACCACGCTATGACCCGGTACAAACGGTGCCAGATGCGCTTTCACACCGATCGGTCCCATACCCGGACCACCACCGCCGTGCGGAATGCAGAAAGTTTTATGCAGGTTGAGGTGCGAAACGTCCGCGCCAATAAAGCCCGGCGAGGTGATGCCAACCTGGGCGTTCATGTTCGCGCCATCAAGGTAAACCTGACCGCCGAACTGATGCACGACTTCACACACTTCACGGATCGTTTCTTCATACACGCCGTGGGTAGAAGGATAAGTCACCATGATACAGGAGAGGTTATCGCCCGCCTGTTCCGCTTTCGCGCGCAGATCAGTCAGATCGATGTTGCCGTTTTTATCACACGCCACAACCACCACCTGCATTCCTGCCATATGTGCAGAAGCGGGGTTAGTTCCGTGCGCAGAAGCCGGGATCAGGCAGATATCGCGATGCCCTTCGTTGCGGCTTTCATGATAATGACGAATCGCCAGCAGGCCCGCGTATTCGCCCTGTGCGCCGGAGTTCGGCTGCATACAAACGGCGTCGTAACCGGTCAGTTTCACCAGCCAGTCAGCCAGCTGCGCAATCATCTGCTGATAACCTTCAGCCTGTTCCGGCGGACAAAACGGGTGCAGTTCGGCAAATTCCGGCCAGGTGATTGGGATCATCTCGGCGGCGGCGTTCAGTTTCATGGTGCAGGAACCCAGC
>OGLZ01001241.1_pt1 | contig 10476 bp, 7 predicted proteins | sample 1572991 | NCBI WGS metagenome assembly OGLZ01 (sample SAMEA2581893, study PRJEB24529) | metagenome | biome: Human gut stool | place: China | collected 2011 | reverse complement strand
CTGACCCAGTTCAGGTTCTACAATATGTATCTTTCCCTGGTTGATCGTTTCCACCACAGAAGGATTGACATCTACTCCTATGACTTCGAAACCGTGAGCGGCAGCAACGGCTGCCGTAGGAAGGCCGATATACCCTAATCCTAAAAACACAACCTTTTTCATGTTCAATATCTCCTTATTAATAAGTGTGGCAAAAGTACAAATAATATGTGACTTTGTACGGATTTTCACTGAAAACCACTACTTTTGTGCAAACATTTTGAAAGCATGAGGGTACTAATCATCAATACTTCCGAACGAATAGGTGGTGCGGCTGTCGCTGCCGGACGACTGATGGAATCGCTTAAGAACAACGGCATCAAGGCGAAAATGTTGGTACGTGACAAACAGACAGACCAAATCAGCGTCGTCGGCCTAAAGCGCAGTTGGCTGCACGTATGGAAATTCATGTGGGAACGCATCGTCATCTGGAAAGCCAACCGTTTCAAGAAGAATGATCTCTTCGCCGTAGATATCGCCAATACCGGTACGGACATCACTTCGCTTCCCGAATTTCAGCAGGCAGATGTCATCCATCTGCACTGGATCAACCAAGGGATGCTGTCACTCAACACCATCCGCAAGATTCTGACTTCCGGCAAACCTGTAGTATGGACCATGCACGATATGTGGCCCTGCACCGGCATCTGCCATTATGCACGCGAATGCAGAAACTACGAACAGGAATGCCACCACTGCCCTTACATCTACGGAGGAGGAGGCAAGAAGGACTTATCTACCCGAATCTTCCGGAAGAAGAAAGAAATTTATAGTCAGGCATCCATCACGTTTGTAGGCTGTAGCCGCTGGCTGGCGGAGAAAGCCAAAGTCAGCGGACTGCTCACCGGACAAACGGTTATCAGTATCCCGAACGCCATCAACACGAATCTTTTCAAGCCTCACAATAAGCAGGAAGCCCGCAGAAAATGCAGGCTGCCACAGGAAGGGAAGCTGATTCTTTTCGGTTCTGTCAAGATAACAGACAAGCGAAAGGGAATTGACTATCTGATTGAAGCCTGCAAACTGCTGGCAGAGAAACATCCGGAATGGAAAGACTCATTGGGCGTGGTTGTTTTCGGCAACCAGTCGCAGCAGTTGCAAGACCTGATTCCTTTCCGCGTCTATCCGCTTCCTTATATTAAGAATGAGCATGAGTTGGTGGATATATACAATGCCGTAGACCTCTTCGCTATCCCTTCTCTCGAAGAGAATCTGCCGAATATGGTGATGGAAGCGATGTCCTGCGGTGTGCCCTGCGTCGGTTTCAACACCGGAGGCATACCGGAAATGATCGATCATCTGCACAACGGATACGTAGCTCAGCGCAAGTCTTCCGAAGATCTGGCCAACGGCATCCATTGGGTACTGACGGAACCCGAATATGCGGAACTCTCCGCACAAGCCTGCCGCAAGGCCATAGGCAACTATTCGGAAAGTATCATAGCGAAGAAGTACACGGACGTTTACAACAAAATAACAGGGAAATATGCATAGTGTCCATCCTACTCCCAAGTTCTCGATTATCACGGTGACCTACAATGCCGAGAAAGTACTGGAAGATACCATCCTAAGTGTTATCTCGCAGACTTACCACCACGTAGAATACATCATTGTGGACGGAGCCTCCAAAGACGGTACTCTCTCTATCATCGACAGATACCGCTCACGGATAACTACCGTCGTCAGCGAACCGGACAAAGGATTGTACGATGCCATGAACAAGGCGATCTCCCTTGCCAGCGGCGACTATCTCTGTTTCCTGAATGCGGGCGACTGCTTTCACGAAGACGACACCTTGCAGCAAATGGTGCACAGCATTCATGGGAGTGTTCTCCCCGACGTCATCTACGGGGAAACTGCGATTGTTGACAAAGACAGGCACTTTCTGCATATGCGCCGCCTTTCCACGCCCGAAAAGCTGGACTGGAAGAGTTTCAAACAAGGAATGTTAGTCTGCCATCAGGCTTTCTTTGCCAGACATACGCTGGTGGAACCTTATGACTTAAACTACCGGTACTCCGCTGATTTCGACTGGTGCATCCGCATCATGAAAAAGGCGCGTACCCTGCACAATACGCACCTGACAATCATCGACTATCTGGATGAAGGAATGACCACGCAGAACCGGAAGGCTTCTCTTAAGGAACGGTTCCGCATTATGGCAAAACATTATGGATGGATAAGCACCGCAGCACATCATGCTTGGTTTGTACTGCGGTTGATTATCAAGCCGGGACAATAAACAGTGTATTTCAGACTGACTGACCCAGCCAGTCTGAAACTATAAAATATAGAATTATATCTAATTCACCTCATAAAGCATTACCTGATCCAGTATCACTCCCTCATCCAATGCCTTGATGACCAATTGATGTGATTTCCTGCCCAGAACGGGAAGTACGATTTTCCGGATTGCCTGATTACGAAGCACGTTCTCTTTCCATTCCTCGCTGCGCCCCTTCGTTTCGTACGCTATCACTTCAGGCTCGGCACCATCCAGAGAAACCGAGAAACGCAACTTATCGCCATGCACCGGATGATTGGGAAGTAACCGGATATCCACCTCTACCGAGTCCGTTTTCAGATTACCGAAAGAGAAAGTCAGCGCATCGCCTTTTCTTATCTCTGCGGCTTTGCCTTCATATCCCAAACCTTCGCAGACAATAGCGTTGCCCTTCTTTGCCTCCGCCCCATTCCATTGACAGGCTGCTTTACGGTCCGCTGTCATCGGAGCAGTAGCCGCATTTCTTTCCACACGGTTGAATACAGGGAGCTTGCGGGGTTTGAAGTCCATCATGCGATTCCATTTCCCATTCTCCAATGAGTTATAATGTTGAGTCAGTGCAGCAATGCTGTCGTAAGCGGCATCACTCTTTTCCCAGTCTTCCTTATCGTGGCGTGCCAATTGGGCGTATAACAGTTTGCGATTCATTTGTGTCGCAGCCTGTACGGGATATTTCACCAGTTCGAAGTAAGCGCTCTGTCTGTCGGCGGGTACTTTAGAAGCAGCTTTCTCTACTGTTTCCGAAAGTGCGCTGTAAGCATTAAGACTTTCGTTTATCTCTCTTTCGCTCCACGGTAAGTCTTTGACTACCCGATAGACCGGATTCTTTTCTTCCTCCCGTGTATTTCCCATAAATTCGGGTTTGCGGATATGTGCCAAGCGATAATGTTCCTGCATAACGGGAAGGATGGCCTTTGCACAGGAAGTTCCCAGTTCCCGTTCCAGCCAATGTCTCAGATGTGCGGTCACTCCTTCGGAAGATACCTTATCCAGATTCCATGCCATATCCATGAACAGCTCAATCTGATACTCGGCAGGTTTGATGTCGCCGACGTTCAGTATCCACATTTTTTGTATTCCCTGATCGTAAGCCTGCTTCATCTGTTGATAAATGAGCGATGGACTCATGGTGCTCAACCATAAATGATCGTGCGGGCGTCCCCAGTAGGAAACATGATAATAGACTCCGTTGCCGCCTTTACGGGCACGCTCTTCGGTAGTGGGGAAATGACGAATATAGCCGTAGTTATCATCACACCACATCAAGGTCACGTCTTCGGGCACTTGCAGTCCCGCATGATAAATATCGAGCACTTCCTTATAAGGAATAAAGACCTGCGGCACTTGTGTTACGTCTTTATTCACGTACTTTTCGAGCAAGCCGCGCTGGTCAACAAATACCCGGTTCAGGACGGCTTTCTGTTCTTCTACCGTCTTGGCTCCCTGCATCTTTCCATCGTGAACGCCACGCATACCCAGCGTGTAAAGTATCTCTTGTCCGGCAACTTCTTTCACACGATTTTCCCAAAACTGATAAACGGCCGGACTGTTATTCACGTAATCGTATGCTCCTTTTCCACGTATTCTCCATTCGCCGGCAGCACTGCACGCCATCGGTTCGCAGTGGGAAGCTCCCATAAAGATGCCATACTTTTTCGCTGCTTCCCGATTGCCCTTCGTCAGAAAGAAAGGCAAGGTACACTCATGCATGGCAGGCCAGTAGGTATTGGCCCGCAAGCGAAGCAGCAACTCAAAAATACGTTCGTTGGTACGAGGTCCGATTTCTCCTTTCACGTCCGACGGTTCGTAAGTCTTGTTACTCCAAGGCATCAGTCCCCAATCTTCATCATTAATAAAGATGCCCCGATACTCCACAGAAGGGGACTGCAACTCTCTGAAACTGGAAGAAAGACGGAACGTCTCTTTCTTCTCCGGAGTCACATCCGCCCACCATTCCCAAGGGGAAACGCCCAACAGACGGGATATTTCAAGTATACCGTAGGCTGTACCGTGACTGTCGCTGCCGGCTACTACCAGCTTTCCATCTTCTGAGACGGTGAGCAGGAAAGCCTGCTTTTTGTTTTTTAATACGGAAATATCGATGCCTGCCTGCTCAATCAGCTTGCTCTGTCCGATCGTTCCTACCAGGATGTTTCCGGTGTTTGTGTCTACGTGGGCAGTTGCCGACAATACAGTCTGAAGGTCACGGGACAACAAGTCCAGCGAAGTACGTACCACCGGTGCTTCCGAACCGCTGCAAGCTATCGCAACCGGCTGACCGGACTGCAAGACAAAATCTTTTTGTTTACCTTGAGCGAACAAGGTTACTGCTACCAAAGCAAGGACGGAAAATAAGATTCTATTTTTCATAAATATTACAATTTTACAATATCAGTAATGGTCACAAAGCAATCGTCGCTGCCATAAATTCTCTTCGTTTTATCAGTCCATGTGGGGCTGATGCCCGTAACTTCAATCACCAGTGTATATTCTCCTTTTGCCAATTGGGGAGTCATAAAACGCGTTGCATGATCATTCGCCTTACTATAGAAATCGACCAGTGAAGAATATATTTTCTCCCCTTTCTTATCGAGGATATTCATACGCGCATATCCGCTATGACAGTTCGTTTCGCCCATAACAGCCACACAAGAGCCACTGAAGGGAATACTCAGCGTACTTCCTTTTACATTGGAAGATATTCTTCCTTCCTCCACTTTCCAGTCAGCTTCTTTACTGAACGTTATCTGCTTTAAATCGACGGTTTTTCCTTTGCGCAGAGGATTTACGGGTTTCAACTTATCAATGTCCCAGGAAGGCCAGTATTCCGGAATAGAAAGTTTTGTTCCATCCACCTGCATAGGCATCCACACATAGGTGGCGGCCGAAGCCTGATGCGGATAAGACCAGCGGTCGCCCATAAACATCGGAATCGTATCTTCGCCACACTTTAAAGGAAACACAAAAGTGGTCTGTGAATTATAGGTCAGGCTTCCTACGGGAGCAAACAAACCTTGTCTGGTCCACGGACCTTTGACGCAAGGGGCTGTAAAGTAGAAATTATCATTCTTCTCCCAGCTGGTCAGATTAGAGAACAAGAAGAAATATGTGCCGTCTTTTTTAAACATTGCCGGAGACTCTCCGTGAGAGCCGCCCACTCCCGATACCACTTTTTCCTCTGCCGTACGGTAGTCTTTACTCAAACGATAGACAATTCCTCCGTGCAACAGCAAATATCCGGTACCGTCCGCATCCTGATAAGTCCCCATATCCCAGCGGCGAATAGGCTTGCCTTCATACAACAGAGGTCCGTGAAGTTTATATTCACCTGCTATAGTGCTGCAGGTAGCATAGCCGATATGGGGATCTTTATAGTTCATATCGTCCGCATGCATATACATCACATACTCGCCGGTAGAAGGACATTTCATGACTTTCACACGCTCGCCTACACGATTAGGGCCAAGAATTCCGCTTGGCTGCACCGGCAGAACAACACGTTCGAACTTCCAGTTCACCAGGTCATCAGATGAATAACAGCTGAATCCCCGAAAAGATAATATCTGCCATTCTCCTCCACAATGCAGGCACCATGCGCATTGACAATCTCTCCCCTGTCGTCAAACCAGGGAATTCCGTTATTTACTACTTTTTCCGCTTTACGGGCCATGCCCGTTCCGTAAGATACCCACAAAAAGGCAAACAATAACATCCAGTATTTCATGATATTCTTCTATAAATTCTTATAAAAAATATAAGGCACAATCAAATTACAAATTTACGTTTAACTATCTATATTCCTATGGAGAATAATACAACAAGCATGGAATATTGTACTATTCTTCTTCAAAACAACATCCCGCAGAGCAGCCACGCACTTTTCACCTCCGCTGCGCATATCATGCAGCATACTTCATCATTGAAAAGAGATTGATAAGAATAAGAATGTTTAATGCACAAAAATAAGGAGAAGAACGCAATGAGACGGGAGAAAAATCAGGCAATAAGGTAAAAGTTTGTCATGTTGCAATAATTCGCAGTCTGCTAAGTCAAATAAAAGAAAACTCTCTACGGGTTCTTCTGACGCATAGAAAACTTTTTACCCTTAATACTAAAATCGCAGTTGAGTTTATAATAAATAGTTTCATCGTTTATTATAAACGGTCTCCCCATTTATTATAAACTCAAATATACCTTTTAAGCATATTCTTCTTAATTTTATGCAACAAAAAAGGCTGCAAACCCTATAAAAGGTTGCAGCCTCAAGCTCATCACCGGTTCACATAGATGCTGATTCGCATATGATCCCCTTTGTATTTTGTTATAATGTTACACTGTTTTTTCGATTCGGTTAAGATGATTGATAAGGTGCATTTCGTTTCATTTTTTAATGGGTTGTTACTTTATTGCCTGTATGACATCTGCAAATATACAACAAAAAAAGACCTTTGTCAAGTCCTGGGGATATTTGAATAATTAACAAGCCACAGGCAGTGCAAGTAACTGATACATCAAAGTGCGTGCCATGCGCTCCTGTCCTTTGGTGTCGGGATGCAAACGGTCATAGCCGGCATCATAGAAATAAATAAGCTGTTCTTCAACCATCGGATTCATACCTGTCACTGCATTAAAGTCTATGACAGGTATTCCCCATATATTTCCCGCCTCCTTAATAGCCTGCACATAGGCATCTATATATTCTCCGCAACCATTCTGATAGCTTTCATCCGGCTGGACATTCTTATCGCCGAAGTTAGCCAACGAACGGTGCAAAGGAGTCAGCAGAACGATCTGCTTATCCGGGAAAAGTTTCTTCAGTTGAGTGATTCCTATATTAATACGACCTCTATAAGTGTCTTGAGTCATGACAGGCGTACGCTTTTTCCGCGTCACCATCTTCTTCATCTCACCGTGAGCAGACAGCACTTGCTCTTCTTGTTCCGTAAACCACTCACCGATAGGCACACTACTATTATAATCGTTTGTCCCCATAAAAACCAGGATAGCATCGACTTCTCCGCCATGTTCTTTCTTCAGCTTTTCCGCCTGACGGGGTACATCATCCCACTGCCTTCCACTAATGCCGTAAACAAAAGGAGTGATCCCCAGCCATTCTTTCAGAAAGTCCCAGTACTTCTTTATATTATCACCGTAGCAATTCGGGTCTGTGATGGAATCTCCGATGTATCCTACTTTCTTGCCTTGCCAGGGATGCTGAATACAACCTTGTTTATTTTCAGAAAAGTCTTTTGTTACAGATGCTTGCTCTTGTCCATACGCCAAACAAGAGGAGAGAAACAAAACTGTGCATATGATCAGAAACCTGTTTTTCATTGTTTTATTCTATTAATAATGAGGTACTCGTATTCAAGTATGGAAATGCAGCCTCAAAAATAGACAGTTTAAGCGAAAGTAGCAAGAATAAAAACAAGAAGATAAAGATAGTACCTTCTTCCCCCGTTTGCAGGGCAACTATAATCTGATTGCAGGACATATATAGCCAATGTGCAGGGTAACTATCTCCTGCACGTTGGACATATATGTCCTGCACGCTGGGCATATATGCCCTATAAATACTTCATATATCTAATACACAGACTTATTTTGTGTACATCTTCAATCGGATATATCCTTCCTTCGACTGATTTTTCAATGCAATCCCGATACGTGTATATGCCGGAGAGTTCACTTCAATCGTTTCGGAAGTAAACACCACTTTACCCGATGCATCAATAGCTACAATCATCTGTTCGGAATCTGTAGCCAGCAGAAGATGTGTATCGTCCAGGATTTTCCAGTCGGCTCGTGTCGTTATGGCTGTTTCGAATCGGATCGGTGGTTTCGCTGTAAATTCATCGCCAACTGTAAAGTTGCCTTCACCCTGGCGGTCGTAAACGAAAGTACGAATGAGCTTATCCAAATTGGGGGTGGAATAGGCAGAGGTATAGTCAATACTGAATACATCTTTTTCGTTCGTAAATTCTTTCTGTAGCACAACGCCTTTCGCTTTGCCACCCGAGGACTGTGTTCGTCCGTCTACTACAGGAACCGGATGACCGAATGATCCTTTTATCTTATATTTCTGAGGAGCGTCTCCGTTAAAGTAATCACCGGGATAGGAGTTCGGACCACCCTGATCGCCAACCATCGTTTCACTTCCCAAAGCTACGGCATAAGAACCGACATCATTGTGGTTATGATTCTCCGCATTGGTTCCGCCCTTGGCTGATATGGCCAGACGACAGGAAGTTCCACCGGCAGGACGAGCAATCAAAATACCTGCCTGCTCATAATAAGCGCGCAAAGCATCCGACTCTTCCTGCAATACCTGACGGATTCCGTCTGTCATTCCAACCTTTGCAACCTGACTTGTGAAAAGTTCGAGAAGGTGAAGGGACAAGTTGTTTCCTTTGGGTAAAACAGGCTGTTCTTCTGCAGAAGTAATACCCAGCGCCCGGTCGCAGTAACTGAGAATAAACTTGTCCGGCGACAACCCGATGCGACAATCCGAATAGGCGGGGCACACTCCTTCATTCATCTGTATCTTCTTCCCATACCGGGCGATACGGACAAACTTGGGAGTCTGAAAGAAGTCGATCTTTCCCTGCGTTGCCCGGTATACTTCTTCACGCAACAGAATGTAGGCACAGAAACCATAATTATAATAACCTACACCTTCACTACAGTAGCCGTCGTCAGCGTACCCCTTCATTCCATACACGTTATACTTTTCGGCTGCCGCAACAAAGTAAGCACGTTCCTCCTTATCGGGCAACAAGGCAAGAGCCGCACCGGTAACACCCGCCAGACACACAGAGTTCCAGTTATTGGTAGCGGTGAACCACCAAAATGGTTTTGTCTCTTCCAGACAACGGTAGACCGGACGGAAAACCTTCTCACGGAAAGCACACTGCACCCGTGCCCTTACCTCCGGCGACAGACGATCGTCCAGCATGGTAACACACTGAGCAATACCGTTTCCGGCAGTAGCAACCACCAAGTCTACATAATAATCCGTTCCTTTATAATTCTTCAGACCGCGGTCGTGGGCAGGAATAGACCAAGGCTTCTGACTGCAAAGAGCCACCAGAGCTTTTTCGATGGCAGGGACATAACGCCTCTTATTTTCAAGGCATTCAGCCAAAGTCAGCCTGTACAGATATTGATAACGGGCATTCATCATATTCTCTCCAGGCAAACGAACGTTCGTCTTATTCAAATGCAGGTACAGTGAATCGACAAAAGGGGGCATCCCCTGCTTCAACAAAGCAGGAGCTTCCTTTTCCAGAAGTTGTTTAGCGTCGTCACTCTCTTTTATCTTATTCCAGAAAGTCCTGTCCTTATAAGACGTTCCTATCCCCTGCGGTCGATCGGGAAGCATAGCTGCAATTTCCTGAATACGGTTCTGCGGGATAGTAGCATTCTGTTTCGGAGCGTCTTCTGCCATACGATACATTTCCGTTCCGGCAAGCAGGAAAGCACCCGGTCCGTATACTTCTGTCATATTGCGGGTCACTTTCTTTGGGTCGGCACCGATAGGTTGTACATATCCTAGTTTACCGTCTTCTTCTACCGCAGAAAGCAGTGCTTTCCATCCTTTCTCTACTACAGGCAGGAACTTTTCCTTTGGTAAAAGTCCCTCGTTCAGTCCATAGGCAAGGGCATATACGAAGAAACCGCTACAGCTTGTTTCTGGTGATGGATAAGCGTCCGGATCGAGCAGACTTGCACGCCAGAACCCGTCGCTGCTCTGTAAATTAGCGATGCGGTAACAGAGTTTCTGAAACAGTTCCTGATAGAACGGACGATATTTGCTCTTGGCAGGCAGTTCACGTAGCATTTCTACCAGTCCGCCAAGCACCCAGCCATTGCCCCGTCCCCAAAAGACTTTGGCACCATTACTCTCTTTCATATCAAAATAACGGTGGTCACGGTAGAAGAGATTTTCTTCTTTATCGAACAGGAACTCGTAAGTCGCTTTGTACTCTTTATCCATAAAGCGAATGAATTTCTTATCACCAGTGATATTATAGAGTTTCAGATAAACGGGGGGTGCCATGAAAAGAGCATCACACCAAGTCCAGTGTTCTAATGTCGTGGCATCTCCGTAAGTCAACTGAAACGAACCCGAAGGAGGATTGGCGACCACCCAC
>OGLZ01001232.1_pt1 | contig 10521 bp, 5 predicted proteins | sample 1572991 | NCBI WGS metagenome assembly OGLZ01 (sample SAMEA2581893, study PRJEB24529) | metagenome | biome: Human gut stool | place: China | collected 2011 | reverse complement strand
ATTGAATCCAAGCTGCTGCAATGCTTTGCCTGGAGACAGATGTTTTGTCGCGCCGTTCATCAGATTGGCGAAACGGTCGTACTCCACAAAGAGCGGATACACATACGTCATCAGCAGAATCACACCCAGGAGGCAAAGTACGGCAATATTGATTTTTTTCTTAAAAAATACGTTATTTAATAAAATTAAATTACATATATAAAATTATTAATAATAACAGATATAAAACTTAATAAAATTAACCAAATGAAATGAATTTATTTGGTATGTAACAATGTTGTTAATATTGTAATTTCTAAACAGGATTTATTTGTATCCCCTGCACACGCACTATGTAACAATGTTGTTAATATTGTAAATTCTAAACAGCCAACTGCTTACACTGTGCAGCCAGTTCATGTAACAATGTTATTAATAGTGTAAATTCAAAATGTTATTTTAGACAACCGGACATAATATTAAGATAACGAGGTATCAGATATTTCTATGCAGCAATATTATATAAGACTTTTAATGTGGAAGATTATAGATATATCAGAAAAATAATGCAGGATGTATTTAACTATGGATAATCAGGTAATATATACATTGTATTCTGGGCAGATGCATTTATAAACATATTATAAATAGGATAAAATTAATGTTTTATGGTTGATTTATGGGGATTATATATTTATAATGAAATAAGATTTTTTGAATTACTGTAAGCTTTAGTACAGGCTGGTAAAATATATGGAATGAGGTAATGTATGGATAATAATTACGGGAATAACAGACAGAATAATAATAATCAGAAAAAACCCAAGAATATTAACACAATGATTATTATTATAATAGCAGCTCTTCTTACATTTGCTGGAATAACGATGCTTAATGGAATGATAAGGAATGCTACTTACAAAGAGATATCTTACGATGAATTTATCGATAAGGTTAAGAATAATGAGATTGAAGAGGTCGAGCTTCAGTCAGACAGAATACTTATCAAGCCTAAGATGCAGGGGTCACAGAATACACTTACAAGTGTAAGCTATACTTATTATACAGGTTATACATCTGATCAGAACCTTGCACAGACACTTATTGATAATGGTGTTAAGTTCTCGGGCTATATACCTAATCAGAGTTCTTCAATAATAGAATTTATATTTGTATATGTACTTCCGATAGTTCTTATATTTGGAATGTTTTCGTTTGTCTACCGCAAGATTTCAAAGGGCGGTGGAATGATGGGCGGTATGGGAGTTGGAAAGAATACTGCCAAAGTATATGTAGAGAAACAGACGGGTGTTACATTTAAGGATGTAGCAGGACAGGAAGAGGCTAAGGAATCACTTACTGAGATTGTTGATTTTCTTCATAATCCTGATAAGTATTCAAGTATAGGTGCCAAGCTTCCTAAGGGTGCTCTTCTTGTAGGGCCTCCGGGAACAGGTAAGACTCTTCTTGCCAAGGCAGTTGCCGGTGAAGCGAATGTTCCATTTTTCTCACTTGCAGGTTCAGACTTTGTTGAGATGTTTGTAGGTGTTGGTGCTTCAAGAGTAAGAGATTTGTTTAAGGAAGCACAAAAGCAGGCACCTTGTATTATATTTATTGATGAAATTGATGCTATCGGTAAGAGCAGGGATTCAAGATATGGCGGCGGCAATGATGAACGTGAGCAGACATTAAACCAGCTGCTTGCAGAGATGGATGGTTTTGATTCATCTAAAGGATTATTTATATTAGCTGCGACTAACAGACCGGAGGTTCTTGATAAAGCGCTTTTAAGACCGGGTCGTTTTGACAGAAGGATTATAGTTGATAAGCCGGATCTTAAAGGTCGTATTGATACACTTAAGGTTCATTCCAAGGATGTACTGATGGACGATACAGTAGATTTGGAAGCAATTGGACTTGCAACGAGCGGTGCGGTTGGTTCAGACCTTGCCAATATGATTAATGAAGCGGCAATTGCTGCTGTAAAGGATGGACGTAAGGTTGTATCACAGAAGGATTTATTTGAAGCTGTTGAAGTAGTTATTGCCGGTAAGGAGAAGAAAGACAGAATACTTAGCAGGGAAGAGAAACGTACAGTTGCATATCATGAAGTAGGGCATGCGCTTATTACAGCTCTTAAAAAGGATGCTGAACCGGTTCAGAAGATTACTATTGTACCAAGAACTATGGGGTCATTAGGATATGTAATGCAGGTACCGGAAGAAGAGAAGTATCTTATGACTAAAGATGAGCTTATGGCAAGACTTGTCACACTTTTAGGTGGACGTGCTGCAGAAGAAGTTGTATTTGATACAGTAACGACAGGAGCTTCTAATGATATCGAGAAAGCAACCAAGCTTGCAAGAGCTATGATAACACAGTATGGTATGTCAGATAAATTTGGTCTTATGAGTCTTGAAACTATTGAGAACCAGTATCTTGATGGAAGTGCAAGACTTAACTGCTCTGATGAGACGGCAGCACAGATTGATGAGGAAGTTAAGATTCTTTTACGAGATTGCTTTGAAGAGGCAAAAAGACTTCTTTCTGAAAACAGGGAAGTGCTGGATGAGATTGCCAGATATCTTTATGAAGAAGAGACTATTACAGGAAAAGAATTTATGAAGATATACAGAAGAGTGAAAGGTCTTCCTGAACCGGTTGATACAACAGGTTTTACCAAGTCAGAAAAGGTTGCAGAGAGTGTAACATTTAACGATGATGGAAGTTATTCTTCAACTATAAGTGGACCTGTGGATGACTTCTGGGATAAGAAAGATATTAATGAAGATATACCGGAAAAAGAGTCAGATAATGCAGAAGACGTTGAAGGAGAAAAGAACGATATATCAGAGGATAATAAGGATTCATCAACAGATAATAACTTATCAATAGATAATAAATTATCAACAGATGATAACTAATCAATAGACAATAACTTATCAACAGATAATAACTCATCAACAGATAATAACTTATCAACAGATGATAACTTATCAATTGATAATAACTTATCTGTTGATAATAACTTATCTATTGATAAGTTGCAGTAATTATAATAACAGAATAGTTAATAATTATATATGTATAACAGAGCTTCTGTCTTATTATAAGGCAGAGGCTCTTTGGTTGTAATTAGAATGGAGATTGATATGAATTTTACACATTTACATGTGCATACGGAATATTCACTTCTTGACGGTTCAAGTAAGATTAAAGAGATTACCGCAAGGGCTAAAGAGCTTGGGATGGACAGCATGGCAATTACAGACCATGGGGTTATGTATGGTGTAATTGACTTTTACAGGGCAGCAAAAGAAGCTGGAATTAAGCCGGTTCTAGGCTGTGAAGTGTATGTAGCGCCCGGCTCAAGATTTGATAAGCAGCCGGGAGAATCTGAAAGCAGATATTATCATCTTGTACTTCTTGCAGAAAATAATCAGGGATATAAAAACCTTATGAAGATTGTTTCAAGAGGCTTTACAGAGGGTTTTTATTATAAGCCACGTGTTGATTATGAAGTGTTAGAGCAGTACCACGAGGGGATTATAGCGCTTAGTGCATGTCTTGCCGGAGAGGTACAAAGGTATCTGGCAAGAGGAATGTATGATGCGGCAAAGGATGCAGCTTATAAATATGAAAATATATTTGGTAAGGGTAATTTCTTTCTTGAATTACAGGATCATGGTATACCTGACCAGCAGTATGTCAATCAGCAGCTTGTTAAGATGTCAGCAGAAACAGGGATGGAGCTGGTTGCAACCAATGATATCCATTATACATATGCAGATGATGCAGATGCACATGATATACTTTTGTGTATACAGACAGGTAAAAAAGTTACTGATGAGAATAGAATGCGTTATGATGGCGGACAGTATTATTGTAAATCGCCGGAAGAGATGGCAGCATTATTTCCATATGCACCTCAGGCAATCGAAAATACATATAAGATTGCACAAAGATGCAATGTTGAGATTGAATTTGGTGTAACAAAACTTCCTGAATTTAAAGTACCAGATAAGTATACTTCATGGACATATCTTAATTATCTGTGTTACAAGGGTCTGAAGCACAGATATCCTGATAAAGCCGGTGATGTTGATGTTGAAAAGATGGTGAAGATAGCAGAGAGCGAAGCTGTTGAAGACAGAAAGGATGCGGTTATTAAGCAGGCGAAGGATACTAATAATATATTTGAACGTCTTGCATATGAGCTGTCTGTTATATATTCCATGGGTTATGTGGATTATTTTCTTATAGTATGGGATTATATTAATTATGGTAAGACGCACGGTATACCGGTAGGCCCGGGACGAGGTTCGGCAGCTGGAAGTATTGTTGCATATTGTCTTGGAATTACAGATATTGACCCTATAAAATACCAGCTCGTATTTGAACGATTCTTAAATCCTGAGCGAGTATCAATGCCAGATATTGATGTGGATTTTTGTTATGAGAGGCGTCAGGAGGTTATTGACTATGTAGTTGAAAAATATGGAAAAGAACGGGTATCACAGATTGTAACATTTGGTACAATGGCAGCAAGAGCAGTAATTAAAGATGTCGGACGTGTGCTTGATCTTCCATATAATATGGTAGATACAATAGCAAAGATGGTTCCGCGTGAGATAGGAATAACCATAGATAAAGCCATAAAAGAAAATCCTGACCTTAAGTCATTATATGAATCAGATGAACAGGTAAGAGATCTTATAGATAAGAGTAAAAGACTTGAAGGACTTCCTCGTCATGCATCAGTTCATGCGGCCGGAGTACTTATAAGTAAGGAAGCGGTTGATGAATATGTGCCGTTGTCAACAGGTGCGGATGGAGCTGTAGTTGCACAGTTTGTAATGACAACACTCGAAGAGCTTGGACTTTTGAAAATGGATTTCTTAGGTCTTAGAACACTTACAGTTATAAAGGATGCGGCTGATCTGGTAAGAAAGAATAATAAGGATTTTTCAATTGATAAGATTGACTATGCAGATAAAAATGTATATGCGGCTATTTCAACAGGAAAATGTGATGGGATATTCCAGCTTGAAAGCAGTGGAATGAAGTCATTTATGAAAGAGTTAAAGCCGGGAAACATAGAAGACCTTATTGCCGGTATATCATTATACAGACCGGGACCTATGGATTTTATTCCACAATATATAAAGGGTAAAAATAATCCTGATGGTGTAACTTATGATTGTCCACAGCTTGAACCTATATTAAAACCGACCTATGGCTGTATAGTATATCAGGAACAGGTAATGCAGATAGTAAGAGATCTTGCAGGATACTCATGGGGACGAAGTGACCTTGTAAGGCGTGCGATGTCTAAGAAAAAGGCTTACGTTATGGAGAAAGAACGTAAGAACTTTATATATGGAAATGAAGAGGAAAATGTTAAAGGCTGCATTAAAAATGGTATAGATGAGAAGACTGCAGGTAAAATCTATGATGAAATGATAGATTTTGCAAAGTATGCATTTAATAAATCTCATGCGGCGGCTTATGCAGTTGTTTCCTATCAGACAGCGTATCTGAAATACTATTATCCGGTAGAATTTATGGCGGCGCTTATGACATCAGTCATTGATTTTCCAAATAAGGTTGCAGAATATATTCTGGTGTGCAGACAGATGGGAATTAAGATCCTGCCGCCGGATGTCAACTGCGGAATGTATGGATTCTCAGTAGATAACGGAGCTATCAGATATGGACTGTCTGCAATCAAGAGCGTCGGCCGTCCTGTTATTGAGAGCCTGGTAAGTGAGCGTGAGCAGAACGGGGAGTATCGTTCCCTGAAAGATTTCATGGAGCGAAATACGCAGCAGATGAATAAACGTGCTGTAGAGAACTTTATAAAAGCAGGAGCGTTGGACTGTCTGGAGGGTAACCGCCGTCAGAAGATGATGGTTTACCAGCAGATTTCAGATAGTATCAGCCAGGACAGAAAGAATTCTCTGGTCGGACAGATGAGTCTTTTTGATCTGGTCAGTGAAGAGGATAAAAAAGAATTCGAGATCCGCATGCCGAATGTGGAGGAATTCGGAAAAGAAGAACTTCTTGGATATGAGAAAGAAGTTCTGGGAATTTATCTGAGTGGTCATCCGCTGGAGAATTACCGGGCAATGATGGAGAAAACGATCTCCGCAAAAACTTCTGATTTCCAGCAGGATGAGGAGACGAATCTTCCAAAAGTCATGGACGGTCAGAAAGTGATCATCGGTGGAATGATTACGGATAAAACAATCAAATATACAAAGAATAACAAGGTCATGGCATTTCTTACAGTGGAAGATCTTGTCGGAACGGTAGAAGTAGTTGTTTTTCCACGTGATTATGAGAAAAGCCAGCAGTTTCTGAATGAAGATGCGAGGGTATTTATCCAGGGAAGAGTATCCGCGGAGGACGATCGAGCCAGTAAACTGATCCTTGAAAAGATCCGTCCGTTTGACAATATGCCAAGAGAGATCTGGATCCAGTTTGATAATAAAGAAGTGTATGCACAGCGTTCACAGGAACTGCTTGAAGACCTCAGACGCTCCCCTGGTGACAGTGCCGTTGTAATCTATCTGAAAGATGTAAAGGCCATAAAAAAGCTTCCGGTTGGTTATCATGCACAAATACAGGATTCATGGATGAATTACATGTACGAAAAATATGGTCAAACCAATGTTAAAGTTGTAGAAAGAGGATTGAAAAACTTATAAAAATGCGCTAAACTATACCCGAATATGTGTATAGTAAAAATGAGATAGATTCATAAGATGGAGGAAGAAAAAATGGCAGAAAAGAAGATAAAAACCATTGGTGTCCTCACCAGTGGTGGTGACGCACCTGGAATGAACGCTGCAATCCGTGCGGTAGTCAGAAGAGGCTTAAGCCAGGGACTGAGTGTAAAAGGTATTTTGAAAGGATATGATGGACTGTTAAATGAAGAGATCATTGACATGAGTGCCAAAGACGTTTCTGATACAATTGAGCGTGGCGGTACAATCCTTTACACAGCACGTTGCGCAGAGTTCCGTACAGAAGAAGGACAGAAGCGTGGTGCAGAGATCTGTAAGAAACATGGTATCGACGGACTTGTTGTTATCGGTGGTGACGGATCTTTCGCAGGTGCTCAGAAGCTTGCAAATCTTGGTATCAACACAATTGGTCTTCCTGGAACAATTGACCTTGATATCGCATGTACAGAATACACGATCGGGTTTGATACAGCTGTAAATACGGCAATGGAAGCAATCGATAAAGTACGTGATACTTCTACTTCTCATGAGAGATGCAGTATCATCGAGGTTATGGGACGTGGTGCCGGATACCTTGCTCTGTGGTGTGGTATTGCCAATGGTGCAGAGGATGTTCTGATTCCTGAGAAATATGATTATAATGAGCAGAAGCTGATCAACAACATCATCGAGAGCCGTAAGAAAGGCAAAAAACATCATATCATCATCAATGCAGAAGGTATCGGTCATTCAGAAGCAATGGCAAAACGTATCGAAGCTGCTACCGGTATTGAGACACGTGCTACAATCCTTGGACATATGCAGCGTGGTGGAAGCCCGACATGTAAGGACCGTGTATACGCATCTATGATGGGTGCTCTGGCTGTAGATCTTCTTGTTGCCGGTAAGAGCTGTCGTGTAGTTGGATATCGTCATGGCGAATTCGTAGACTTCGATATCAACGAAGCACTTGCTATGCAGAAAGGTATTTCCGATTATCAGTGGGAAGTATGCCAGTCACTTTCTCATAACTATGATAAAAACAACAAATAACAAATGAATAAAAGGATGCAGTTATATAACAGACTGCATAAATTAAATACTGCTCAGATAATTACCCTCGGTTTTGCGGGGGTGATTATCTTAGGGGGATTGCTTCTGTGGCTGCCGTTTTGTACGGCGCCCGGATACCATACTTCTTTTACAGATGCCATGTTTACGGCAACTACAAGTGTCTGCGTGACAGGACTTGTGACCGTTGTTACGGCAACGCAATGGACATTGATCGGCAAGATCATCATTCTTGTTCTGATCCAGATCGGAGGTGTGGGACTGATTTCTCTGGGCAGTATTATTTTTATAAGTCTGCGTAAAAAAATATCGCTGAGAAATCGCCGCATTATCCAGGAGTCCTATAACATGGATAGAATGAGCGGAATGGTGAATTTGGTAAGAAAAGTGTTACTTTGTGTACTGGGTGCCGAGGGAATCGGGGCTGTTTGTTATTCGTTCCGATTTATTCCTCAGTTCGGTCCGGTAAAGGGAATCGGCTATTCTGTTTTTACGGCAGTGTCAGCATTCTGTAATGCCGGAATTGATTTGATTGGTGAGGATAGTCTGGCACCGTATGTTGCGGATCCGGTGGTGAATTTTACAACGATCGGACTGGTTATCATGTCAGGACTTGGATTTGTCGTATGGTGGGATATCTGGGATAAGATCAAACAGGTTGTCAGGGGGAAACTTCCTCTGAACAGGGCATTTAAAACACTTCGCCTTCACAGCAAGATGGTATTGGTTATGACTGTTTCGCTGATTGTCGGAGGAACGGTGCTGATCTTTCTGTTTGAACATGGAAATATATACAGTATTGGAGCTTATTCCACCGGGACGAAATGGATGGCTTCTTTATTCCAGTCAGTAACGACAAGAACTGCAGGATTTTTTACGGTAGGGCAGGACAGATTTTCCAATGCAACGTATCTGTTATGTCTGGTATTGATGTTGATTGGCGGTTCACCGATGGGAACAGCCGGCGGAATTAAGACCACTACTGTAGCGGTTCTTCTTCTGGGTCTGAAATCAAATCTTCAGGGAAAGAAGGATGTAGAAGTACACCACAGAAGAATCAGAGACAGCTATATCCGTTCTGCTATTGTAGTAACGGGAATGGCATTTGGAGTACTGATTGTCATGAGTATTCTGCTATGTGCGGTTATGCCGAAAACAGCAGTGCAGGATGTTGTTTATGAGATCACTTCAGCAGTTGCGACGGTAGGCCTGACCAGAGGCTTGACACCACAGTTGAATGCAATTGGTAAATGGATTGTGATTCTGACCATGTATCTTGGAAGAATCGGTCCGCTGACTCTGGGAACAGCAGTGACGGTACGTGCGCAGAAGATGCCATCAGATTCTCATCTTGCGGCTGAGGATATTATGATTGGATAATTGGATTAGAAGGAGAAATTGGGAAGAAATGAAGAACAAATCTTATGCAGTGATCGGTCTTGGCCAGTTTGGAATGACCGTAGCGCTCACGCTGGCAGAGGCAAACTGTGATGTGCTTGCCATTGATGACAAAGATGACAATGTGCAGGATATTGCAGAGAAAGTTTCATATGCTGTCAAAGCAGATGTACGTGATCCGGGTGTTCTGGAGTCACTTGGCGTACAGAATGCAGATGTTGCAGTCATTGCGGTAGCTGAAAATATGGAAGCCAGTATCACTGCCACCATGCAGGTGAAAGAACTTGGCGTTCCTTTTGTAATGGCGAAAGCAATGAATTCTCTTCACGGAAGAATCCTTGAGAAGATCGGAGCGGATAAGGTCATCTATCCGGAACACTCTATGGGAGTCCGTGTGGCAAGAAATTTACTCTCCAGTGGCTTTATCGATATGTTCGAACTTTCTTCCGATTTCAGCATGGCGGAATTTAAGATTCCACAGGAATGGATAGGAAAAACACTCCGGGATCTGAAAATCAGGGAGAAATATCATATTAATCTGATCGGGCTGAAACAGGGTGAGCGGATTAATATGAATGTGCAGCCGGATAAAGTACTTCCGGCAGACTGTACGATAGTGGCTGCAGGAGCAAACAGTGACCTGAATAAGGTTTCGGGAAATTGAGGATAATATATGATCACCAGTGTAAATAATGGACAGGTAAAAAATATCATACAATTAAACCAGAAGACAAAAGCCCGCAGAGAACAAGGGCTTTTTGTTGCAGAAGGAAGAAAAATGTTTGGCGAGGCACCAAGGGAATGGGTTTCTAAAGTGTATGTGTCAGAGACACTTACCGGCGATACAGGACTGATGGTCCAGGTGGAGAAACTTCCATATGAAATAGTTGCAGATTCTGTTTTCCGTCAGATGAGCGATACACAGACTCCACAGGGAATCCTTACTGTGTTGAAAAAACCCTCCTATACAATAGAGGATATTCTTGGCGGAGAGAACCCGCTGGTCATGATCCTGGAGGATCTGCAGGATCCGGGAAATGCAGGAACGATTCTCCGTACAGGCGAGGGTGCCGGAGTAAGTGGAATCCTTCTGACAAAGACTTGCGTGGATATCACTAACCCGAAAGTTATACGATCTACGATGGGCTCTGTCTACAGAATGCCTTTTCTATATGTAGAAAGTGTGGTATCATTAACACAGGAACTGAAAGACAGAAATATCCGCACTTTTGCGGCACATCTGCATGGAAAGAACTCTTATGATCAGGAATCCTACACAGGAGGAACTGCGTTCCTGATCGGCAATGAGGGAAAAGGTCTGACAGATGAGGCTGCGGAGAGGGCA
>OGLZ01001209.1_pt1 | contig 10698 bp, 15 predicted proteins | sample 1572991 | NCBI WGS metagenome assembly OGLZ01 (sample SAMEA2581893, study PRJEB24529) | metagenome | biome: Human gut stool | place: China | collected 2011 | reverse complement strand
GGAATTACATGGTTTACGAATTCAGCGGCTTTACTGTCATCTGTAGCCAGTTCCATAAACAGAAGATTGTAGAACTGAGTGCAGGCAAACTTTCTGGAAATCTCTTCGGACTTCTCGAAATATGTACCGTCAGCACTCTTCTCTCCGTATGCCTTTAAGATAAATTCCTTAAAGAACTTGATAATGGTCGGCTGATCTTTTGCATCTCAGCAACTCCACCAGCTGTACCTAATTCCATCTCCATAACCTCGGTTTCAGTAAGGTTAAACAGCTTTGTTTCGGTGCGCTCAACACCGTTAAAATCTTTATAAGTCTTTGTTACTGCATACATAATTTTGTTCTCCTTTCAAATAAAAAGGAGTCGCCAGCTTTCCTGAATACGACTCCATCTGTGGTTTGTGTATTATTTCTGATTAGCCTTCTGCGGTCATAATCTTAATTACTTCATCCGGAAGCGGAAGTCTCGGTTCAACACCATCATCTGCTTCGGCAGAAGAAGGATCTTTACCATACAGAATCTCTTCAATCGTGGCCAGTTTCTTAGCATCAACCTTGGTAGAATCGAAGGTGAGAATGGAAGTAGGCTTCAGCTTCTTTCCATCGATTAAGGTTGCAATCTCGACTGGTGTGGTGCTGAACTCCCAGGATAAGGTAATAGCTTCCGGACTGTCATTTACAGTGGAATAACCCTTCTCGGAAGGAGAAGCTAAGCAACCATAAACGAGATGAAGCTTATAGCCGTAATCGTTGGAATCAACATCATTACCAAGAAGCGTCTTGTAAGATAAGCCGAACATCTTACGGTTCTGCTGTCCTGCAAACACTCCAGGAGCGATCTCTTTGGAACCGTCGCACTCTGCGAACTCATTCGGTGCCATATAAGCTTCGATCGTGCCGCCAAATTCCTCTGCGGACATAAGGTTCAGATACTTGATGTTGTCTGCATAAATTGCGCTGGGTTCTGCTCCAGACGGGCTCTCTGTTACGGTGCTAAGACCGTTCCATGCGGTACCAGAGTTATATACGCCACCGGTCTGAATCGGGTAAAGGACGCCCTGGCTGACACCGGTCTCATACAGGCGCTCGCCAGTCTTGTCCCAAACGAGTTTCTTTTTCATAGAATTTGTCCTCCTTAAAAGAATATTTCAAAGACATCATGGTTTAAGTTGTCTTTCGTATAATGCCGATTGAATCGACTTGTCGGCATAGATGCTACTTTGCCAACGAGAGAACTATCCGGATCACTGTCGATGACTGTTACTGAATACTTTCTCGCAGACAAATAAACCCCGTCATTCGCAAACGTATTCTCGATATCGTCGAGAGCGTAAACGATGGCGGGGTATTTCATTTTTACCGATGACGGTGGTTGAAAATAAGCACGACACTCTGGTCCTTTGTTTGGACACGAGAGGATGTCGCATAAAGCATTATGCAGTTTCAGTCGTCTGCTCATTGTAAACACCTCCAACGGTCAATATTAAACGGGGATACTGAACTTCAACATTTGAAATTTTCCATTTAGCCCCCATATACTCGATAAATCTCATCGAATGAAAATTCGCATAAGCAAACGGATCGGCTACGATGCTGAACTCATTCGACACATTGAGATTGTCGTTGAGGTTATCTGAACTCTGATACTGTCGAGTATTCCGAATAATGTCTCCGTAGTAGTCACGAACTGTAATCTTCTCTCCCGAGACACCAGGTCGAATTTCCTCTGTTACGGAATAGCCGATTGCTCCGTAAAATTTACTCATTTTGAATTTTCTCCTTTAAGACTTTAAGCTGCGTGATCCTCGGAACCGGAAGAAGCAGTTGTTACATCCTCTTCGATTGCGATTGCAGAGTATACACGAGTAAGAGCACCAGAGCATCTGGTCTCAAGCAGGGATTTCTCCTGGTTGAAGTCGATATCGAACTGAGTGAAGTGAGTAACCTCTCCGCCCTTGGTTGCACCGAGGGAGTAATCAGCCAGATTTGCGATAATGGCAACCAGCTTCTTCTTTTTGCTGTCGGAAGTGGTTCTAATCTTGCCCTCGAACTGCTCCGCAGTATTGATACTGCCAACATTAAGAGCCGCAGCAAGTTCGGTCTTAGAAGAGTAAATACGTCTTCCGTTAATGTCCCTTGCCAGAAGCATCTGATTGAGCATGTGCGGAGTAATGAACAGATCCGGAGTACCAGTACCCTTATAATCTTCTCTTGCATACAGCACAGTGTTGATCATGGCCTCAGCAATGATGTAGTTTTCACCGAAGTTTGCAGATGTGTTTGTTCCCTGAAGTTCTTTCTTTGCTGCTGCCACATCCAGATCTACATGGATGGTATACAGGTCGTCATCCAGCCAAATCGGTCTGATGTGATCCGGGAAAATCTTTCCTTCATCGCCATCATCACGACCATCGCCAAGCATGATTGCAGTAGCCAGTTCTTCGTTCAGCTGCAAACGATCAATGTTGTAAAGATATGCTACGTAATCGAAATCTGTAATATCGATGATGTCATCTCTATGAAGTGCACTCTTTACGAATACGGTCTGCGGATCAGTGGTTCTACGAACAAGCTTGAAGTTGCCGGTCTGTCCCTTTTTCTTCCCCTTGGTATATCCTTTTGCTCTGAGTCCCTCGATGTTTCGAATATCAACCTGGCTGGTTCTGATTCTGGAAATAGGACTCTTATGAACTTTGTTCATTACAGTCGTAATCCAACCCTGATCACTGGTGATGAGCTCCGGTGCTCCAGGACGTACATCTTTGTACTCCGGGAACAGAAGTGTTACATTGCCCTCTCCGGTCTGAACAAAGCCGCTGGCAAGAGCGTCGTGCTGAAGAGCATTATCATTCGCGTAGATTTCCAACGCATTCTGGAACGTTCCAACCTGGCTGGTTTTTGCCAGTTTAAGAATTTCCTCCTGAGCTGCGTGAGACAGGAAGCTCTTGTTATCATGCTTGTCGTTGTCAAAAACATTGTGTTTCATATCGTCATCTCCTCCTTTAGATTTATCATTATCTTTTTTAGACTCTTCTTTATCCGCGAACTCTGCCATCATGGCGAAGACAGCCGTCTGCTGTTTATCGTTCATGGATTTAAAGATGTCTTCGATGGTCTCAACTTTCTCATCTTTTTCACCAGTTTCTCCATCTGTGGCACCTTTATCTTTCTCATCTTTCTCTTCTGACTCATCTGCGGAATGCTCCAGATAGCCCATAATCATTTCGTCATACCCGATGACCATTCCGGATTCGCCATCGCCATGTGCTACAACATCATCGATGAATGCACCCGGATTGGCTCCGGCCAGAACAATACTCACCTCTCTGATGATTCCGTGGAGAACATCGGAGCCAGTCTGCGTCAACTGATTAGCGAAGATAGATAAAGACCGCACGTCGCCATGTTTTACAAGCTCACGAGCAGTCTTTCCAGATTCGTTATTATTGAATTCGCAATATGCATAAACGCCCTCATCTCTATTTTCGAGATGTGCTAATCCGAGAACGTTTGCCGGATCAGTATGGTTATGCATCCATACTAACGGGACTGTCTGCCCATTCTGTGCTTTGAATGCGTCTTTTTTAATGACTCGCCCATCAGCACACTGAAGATCGTTTCTAGTGGCCCAGCCACCAAAGTCATACTTCATTTTGATTTTTACCTCCTACTTCTTTCTGATGTAATACGATAACGGATGGGATGTCTTCTTTGATGAACTGGAAGACTTTTTCTTAGATTTCTTAGATTTCTTAACTTTCTTATACTCCGATTGAATTTTATCGAATTCGTCCTGATACGTTTGTTCATATCGGGAATCGAGGTCGGCTTTCGCTGATTTATAAGCCTCTCTGACCGATTTAATCGCTGCTTTCAGCTCAGAGCTAACTTTTACTCGCTCACTCTTTGCATTAGCTTGATTCTCTGCTTTTTCTTCTTTTGTGTCGGATGATACTTTTGCTTTCTTATTGGTTGCATCGGTTCGAACACCGGCTTTGTCAGATTTTGCATCACTACTGATTTTGGCTTTATCTGACTTTGCATCGGTTCTAAGCTTTGCGATCTTTTCGGTTCTTTCTGCTACGCGCTTAACCCGCTCTGCTTTTGATAACCCGGACGGAATTTCTATCGCCATCAAACGCTCAATTTCTGCGTTCTTTTTATTATCGATTCGTTCCTTTTCGCTTGACGACTCTTTCTCAATATCTTCCAACTCAGAATCTTTATCAGTATCAATGCTCTTCTTTTTGTCAGAAGCATTTTTAGTTAAAGCTTCATTCAATTCTTTCAATCGAGAAGATATCTGTTCTTTCGTAGCATCCGCTTTTGCACGAAGTTCCGTAATCTTTTGGTCTCGCTTCTCCTGCTCTTCTTTGACCTTTGCAGTCTTTTCAGATTTGATGTTATTTTTTGTATAAGACCAAATCTTCTTTCCCTCATCGTTCAGCGATGTAGTAGAACGCCCCTTTAGTTCTCTGGTACGCATATAATACTCATGAGCTTTCTGAGGGTCGTAATAGGGCGATGCATAATGTCTAAGAACTGCAACTTTAGGTTCGTCCATTAAGAATCATCCTCCTCATCGCCGTCAGACGTATAATTACCAATGATGTCATCAATCTGTGCAGAAATGCTATCAAGCACCTCATTGACCAGGGAATCATAAGCACTGGTGTCGCTGGATTCAGTTTCATCACCATTTGTGGTATCCGATACAGAACCGCCAGCATTAGGTTCACTTAAGTTGCTATTTCTCAATTCATCAGCCTTAGGATCAGTAGATGGTTTCCAACCAATCACCTGTCTAATTTCATTTGAAGTAGCAATTTCATTTCTGGTAAATTTATCAGAAATTTCAGCAAGATCCGCTACTGGCACAAGCTTAAATGGATCTCTGAAGAACATGATTGACTTGTTCTGAGATCTAGCAGTCTTCGTCAAGAATTTTCGTTTCATCTCATCGACGATTGCAGAAATAATGGGTTCGATTGTCCGATTGTAATAATTCAGCATAGTCTTCTCGTCTGCGGTACCATCCAAGATGCTCTGAGTGATTCCTAACTGGCTGTAAAGCATACTCGTTAAGTATTCAATCTGCTTCATTAGATTATTTTCCAAAGAACGATTCAACTGTGTGATTCTTTCAGTTCCATCAGTATAAGCAATACCATACTTGGAACCGGACAACTGCTTCTCAATATCTCTACGTCGTTGCTCTGCCTGCTGACGTCTTGCTTCCGATTTGATTACATAAGGTAACTGAATAATTAAATCCAATTTTCCAGAACTACTCTGTTCATCAACCGCATCCAATAAATTCAGTTTTCGTACAAGCCGTTGCATGGTAGAGTTAGGCTCGTTAATTACTGCGTATAGCGGATTTTCTACGATTGAAACTGTGTGTTTCGGAACGATTATTTCTTGCTTACGTCCTGTATTCTCGTTATAAACCTCCACCCGAACGTGTTTTGGATACCAATCTTTAATACGCCCAACACGCATCGAAAGGATTTGATACCCAGTTGTGTCGTCAGGATCGTCATCTGTATCAACAGGAACGATAGCAACACACCCCTCATCTATCATGGACATAACAACATCCTGAATGAATGCTCGACCAGTTTGATCCAAATTGGCTTCGATTGACAAACAGTCATTCAAACCGCTTTTTACAATACTTAAAAACCGCCCTTCATCATCCAACTTGACATGCTGAATGTTGATGGCGGCTACATCTAAAGCGATTCTGTTATATACTGAGGTAACGATTGACCTTTCATTTCCCCTAGTAAGTCGAAAACGATCCGGACGGTATGAATACCCAGAACCAATATCTTTATATTCCCCAGTCGGAGATCGATTAGAAAAAACATTCCAAACGTTTTTAACGATGGAACTTAATGATAAACCCATTTTGAATAATCACCTCCTAAAAAAAGACCTCGTTATTACAAGAGATCTTTAATAGTTTTATTTTGGTATTTTATCAAGGATTGATTCGCATATCGCACCGTTTTCATCTGGATTGTAGTTTTCATCCAAACATTCCAATGTTAAATGTGCTCCGACTTTCTCTTCGATAATCATCCAATAATCATCGTCATCTGATAAATTGTTAAAATCGCAATCCAATCCTAATGATCGCATAAGTGAAATTTCTTTATCGTCAAACATATGCTCCTCCTTCCTACGAATACTTGCGTTTCGTTCTTTCACCTGTACACCAAGCAGTTGTTATAACTCCATTTTCAGGATTTACAGCGACTGTTGTCGATTTACCGATGAATTGTTGACTAGGACGCCCAAGTTTATCGGTTTTTGTTTTTATGGTATCATGATTTAATGGGTTTTTCAACGCATCCATTATACCCTCAACAGTAACTGGCCTAGAATCCATCTGTGTTCTATTGAGAGCATGTTCCGAGAATTTTGAAATCATGATTCCGTTCGATGCTTTGATTGGGGTTTTAAGACGATTAGACATCCTAGCTTGAATAGAATTTCTATCATGAGCTAACTGTTCCGGTGTTCTTCGAACTCCCCATTTCATGCCTTTTACGCCATAATGCATCAAAACAGTCGATTCGTTTCTAGCTACTTTTCGAACAGTGTATGGACGCAAAGTAAACGCACTATCAATCAACTTAGCTATCAATAGATTGTACCTCCCTATTCAAATGCTTCCCGGTTTGCTTTGAACGCGATATATGCATCCATCATCGCAGCAACTGCATCTATCTTTTGTTCATATCTCTTTTTCAGCAATTTACGGTTTCCGTTAGTATCTTCTAAAGTGATACAGTTTCCCATTGCAAATGTCATCAAATCCTCATCGAAAAGGAGCATCCTTTCTTCGGACAGTTTCTTTAACTCTCCTAATGGAACCGATTCCGTTTTGGCACCCTGAATAACTTTTTCAATTCCAAATGGTCCGTTTTCATTAGCCCAACGCTCAACAAATTCTTTAGCATTATATGGGTCGTATCCAAAGCAGCGAACATCATAACCGCATTCAACAATGTGATTATCGAGGTCCTCATATACTTCCATCATATCAAGAACAGTCCCCTCTAAAACAATAAGACTTCCTTCTTTCATGAATTGATCGTATTTGATTCGCATTGCTGCTGGGAGTTTCATAAGAGTTAATGAAGAAATATAGTTTCTCGTTTTAACACCGAATGAACCATTGGATAACGGAAACAGAAATGTAAATGCACAGAAATCGTCACCTTGAGATAGATCCGCTCCTAATGAACACGGCATTTGCCAATAATCTCTATGACGATGCGGGAGTGTTTCTTCATATGTAAAGTAATATGTATATCCTTCCATAGGAAGCCCAAATCGTTTTGCCAAAATATCATTTCTGGCAGCCGGTGCTTTTTCCGCTCTTTCGACATCGAGCTGATAGGTTTCATAAGAAACAGTTTTTCCTAAATTAGGATTTGCTTTCAACCACTTGTCCGGGTCGGCAACTTCATCTATGGAATCAAGTTTATACCACCAAATGGATACATGAGGATTGACATAGTCTCCTTTAAGAATGTCCATCAATTCCATTTTGATTGTATCACCGGCACCATTACGAACAGTACCCTCTGAACTGATCGCAACAATGAGATAGTCATTTACCTTAGATGCACCCTGTTCGATCGCTCCGATTACATCTTCTCGAATGTCGCCAGAAAGCCACTCATCCACTGTCGCTACTTTAAGCTGAAGACCCTGAAGCTTGTCGATTCGCATTGGTCGAATTTCGAGAAGCGATCCAGTAAGGAAATTTTCAATTCCTTTCTTGGTGGATGCCAATTTCATTCGATTTGCTTTCGATCCGGTAGTATTCTGCAACGATCCTTCTGTTAGGAACTTATAGAAAGGTCCTCTTGATCTAGTAATAGCTGTTCGAATCGGTGACAATACCTCTTCTGCCTGCTTCATCGTAGGAGCTGTGGTTATCTGATGCGTCGTTGTGACGTCCACATTTAAGAAGAAATTCTGCAAGCATGAACCATACATTGACTTTGCAGCACCTCTGGCCACTATGAGATATTGCTTATTAACCAACCTTTTTCGAATAGACTTCGTGACGTAATGCCCTCCATGTCCATCTTCATATGGCTCATATACACTTCTCTCAACGAAATAGTACCAACAAAAAATCTGCTCAGCCCAAACCTTAAATGTATCAAGCAGCTTCAAATCCGAACCGTCAGTTAAAGTAAGCTCATTCTCACAATAGCTGATAAAGCCCTCTACCGCTTGATCGTCGTAATAAATTCCCGGATTTGCAATGAGATCGTCGATTCGATTCATCTCCATCTCGATTTCTCGACATACCGGAATTTCGCCACGAATTACGGCATCACGAAACATGCCGTAGTATTTCGGGACGGCAGTGTTCGATAACGCCATTGTTTTATTCTCCTACTTCTTTTTATTCGGGTTTGCTGCGATATACTGTGCGGCCTCTTTAAGGTTGAATTCCTTTGTCATTGCGGTCTTAACGGCATAGGTCATTGCACCGGCCGCGGCCATAGTCAACGCTTTCTTTCCCGACGCAGAAAGAATTTCTGAAACATACTTTCTACCAGGTACGATATCATCTTCAGTAAGACTCTTGAACTCACGTTCTAATTTAAGTCTCTCAACCCTCTTCTTCAAATCAGCATCGGACATTGTTCGCCGATTCTTAACGGCAGCCTTGCGTGCTGATACCTCATTCTTATCATCAGAAGACTTGGGGGAATGCCCCCTGGCTCTAGCAAGCTGTGCCTCTGACCTTCGAACTCCCCATTTCATTCCAAGAATTCCATGATGTGCTAAATAGGTGTTATTCATTTTGAATCTCCCTCCTTTGCGATGTAGCTGGTAACACCACCGCTACTGTTTGACGTCTGGTAATACGGAACTTCGTGAATAACAAGATCCTCACTAAGAACTTTTCCAGATGTATCCAAAGTTTGAGTTTGATGGGCCTTTGGTGTAACTTCATATGATCCAGAATAATGCTCGGGCTCGTCCGGATCAGTGTCACTGTTTTCCGCTGCAACATTCAAACGCCATTCATACTCGCTGATTTGTGTTTTATAACACTCTAATACTGCCGAACTAATCGGCGGATCGAAAAGAAGTTTGACCTTCAAATGCATATAAGATTTGACAAGCATGTATTTGGATTTGGATTCGTCAGAAATGAAATCTTTCCATGTTGCATTCTTATCTTCGATCATGAAACCTTTGGACGGACCGACACCAAGCTGTGTAAGAATCGAGAACACAGAATTGATGTGCATGATCAAATCCGCATCGAAATGTTCATACTCCTCTGCGATTCCGAGTAATTTTTTGATTGATGTCAGTACACTATCTGTAATATTCATGATCGCACCTCCATCTAGCAGAGTTTTATAAACTCGCTCATGCAATACCCGCTGATTCCATCTCCGGTCTTGACTTTATAAAAACCGGAAACAGACTTATCATCGCAAACTGTTACAACTGTATCCGAGCCGATGATTCCTAATGATCTTGATGTCTGCGTCGGATCTTTGCGAATATTCAAATTCATACAATTTACCACCACACCAGTAAGTGGCTTTTTATTTTCATCCATGTTAATTCCCTCCTAATGCCGCCATGGGCAGGTGTCATTTTTTTGTCGTTCATTCGGAACTGTTAAAAGTAGTTTCTCATCTCCATAATGTATAGCATTGTGAGTTGACAGAGTTGTCGTGATTAAATACTCTGGGTTAAGAACCAGATCAGTTCGCAACAATATGTCCTGCTGCCTTATTGGATTCATATGATGAATAAGAATCTTTCCACGAATCTCGTAACCGTCCAATCCAAGATCACATCCGTTATCGCGAATGATAATTTTTCTCCGAATGTCCTTCCATTCTTTAGAATTGTAAAATATCTGATTAAGATATCGATCAAACCCAAACGTTTCTTCTCCAACTACTCCATCCAATCGAAGATATTCGTATCGTTCTTTAAAAGTTAAAAGCTGTGATAATTCTTCATAGCATTTACGCATCGTCCACCTCATCTCCATGGCCACTATAACCACGAAACGCTTTTAATGCATCTGCATAAAGCTTTTCTGAATTTTCAATGGATTTCAGATTTTGAGTTTTTGCTTCTATCAGTTCTTTTTGCTTCTCTAAAATCTCTTTTTCGATTTTCTCCTTTGTGGAACCAAGCTTTAAATAGTGAGTAATCACCTGCGATGATGCGGTTCCCTCTCGCAACTGCTTTTCTGCTAAATCAACAGCCAAAGAAACAAGCTGATTTTCTCTTGCTTCTGGTGTTAATGCTGGACGCATCATCCTAGAAGACTCTGATTGCTTTGTTTTCCTCAAAGTTGATACCTCCTTTCGATAAGTTGTTTATCTGTTACTTATTACTTTATTAACACTTTTCCAGTATTTAAAAGGACCTACAAATCACGATAATGCTACTCAACGAAAGGAGAACAAACTCTGAGATGATCCCACAGAAATCACCGCAAATATCATGAATCATAGACCCTTGTAAATACTGGAACCGTAAAAGGCTCTCCAAAAATACCCTCCGGGGAAATTTTAAAGACCGCCGCGATATGGGTGGGGGTATGTTTTTTAGACACCCCCCTATACCCCATTTTACTTATCTGGTGACGGTTTTCGGCTTTTGTTTGCCGATAAAATTCATTTT
>OGLZ01001204.1_pt1 | contig 10743 bp, 9 predicted proteins | sample 1572991 | NCBI WGS metagenome assembly OGLZ01 (sample SAMEA2581893, study PRJEB24529) | metagenome | biome: Human gut stool | place: China | collected 2011 | reverse complement strand
AGTTCACTTATGAACTTGTGATAAAATAAGCTATCAAGCTTATTTTTCACACTATATTAATCTCCATTTTTCATACTATGCATTATTTTTTCACACTATTCCATCGGGAATCTGTTGTGTTATACAGTGGATATTTCCACCTCCCACGATAATATCTCTTGCATATATTGGAATGATTTTTCTGTCGGGAAATGCTTCTGACAAAATGTCAATTGCGGATTTATCGTTGATGTCATCAAATTGTGGCACAATTACAGATTCATTTGCAATATAAAAATTCACATAAGAAGCGGCGAGACGTTCTCCGGCAACACGAATATCCTCGCCATCTTCAAATTCAAAGCCATTAAGTTCATATTCTGTTATGCATACAGGATTAGCCGGAATTGGAAGCTTGCGGACAATTATGTTTCTTCCACAGGCATCTGTTGTATTATTCAATACTTCCAGGCAGGCATTGCTCATCTCGTATTGTGGGTCATTTTTATCATCAGTCCATGCAAGGACTACCTCTCCCGGAGCTGTAAACGCACATACGTTGTCAACGTGTTCATTAGTTTCATCATTATAGATTCCGGCAGGAAGCCATATTATCTTAGATACGTTAAGATAAGCCTTTAACCTGTCTTCTATCTGCGATTTTGTAAGTTTTGGATTACGTCCTTCACTTAAAAGACAGCTTTCTGTAACAAGTAATGTACCCTGTCCGTCACTGTGGATTGAGCCTCCCTCCAGTACAAATGGAGCTGCATCATAACAGTCAAATCCAGTAATCTCAAGAAAATTCCCAGCTATCTGATTATCCTTTGACCAGTCTGTATACAGTCCGTCAAAGGAACCGCCCCATGCGTTAAATTCCCAGTTAATTCCACGTACTATACGTTTATCATAGGGCTCATTATAATCACCGCTTACAACGAAGGTCGGGCATGTATCTCTTGCCCATGCATCATCTGAATCCATCTCAATTATATGTATGGATTCAGGAAGAAGAGATCTTGCATTATCAAGCTGCTCTTTTGATACGAGCATGTATAGCTGTTCGCTTTCATTTATTGCAGCAGCAATCTGTGCAAATACTTCACGGGCTTTCTTTGCCCCATATATCCATGAACCGGGGCGTTTGGGCCATATCATAATACAGCCATGGTGTCTTTCATATTCTGCCGGCATTCTGAAATTATCAAAAGACGGTGTAGTTGTTAAAATATTCATATCAATCCTCATTTCTGAGCAACTTTGTTGCGAAGAGGCGAAGAAAAATCCGTATAGGAGACTTTTCTTCTGCCCAATAAACTATAATCTGCTCTTAAAATCTTCATATCCAAAGTGTCTTATTACCTTACAGTTTCCATCAGGCTTCATTACGGCTATATCAGGCAGAGGTATTCCATTAAATGTATTATTCTTTACCATGGAATAGATTGCCATGTCTTCAAATACGAGCCTGTCACCGATATTTATCTCGTGGTCAAATTCATAGTCACCTATGATATCTCCGGCAAGGCAGGTATATGAAGACAGGCGGCAGCAGTGAGCAGATGATGATTCAGTATCAGCTGTCAGTGCGAATCTTTTAAGAGCCTTTGCACCCCGCAGGGGTGGCGTATATGGCATCTCAAGCACATCCGGCATATGGCAGGCGGCAGAGGTATCAAGAATCAGGGTAGTAATGCCATTGTCTACTTTATCAAGCACCGTGCTTATAAGATAACCGGCGTTGAGTGCAACAGCTTCTCCGGGTTCAAGATACACCTTGACATTATATGTATCCTGTACATGTTGTATACAATGTATGAGAGTGTCAATATCATAGTCATCTCTTGTTATATGATGACCTCCTCCGAAATTAATCCACTGCATATCCTTCATTATAAAGCCGAATTTCTCTTCGACGACATTAAGCGTTGTTAACAGGTCATCAGAATTCTGCTCACAGAGTGTATGAAAATGTATACCAGACAGTCCGTCAATGACATCAGGTTCATTATCTATTGCTTCTTTGAGTTTATCAATAGTCACTCCAAAACGGCTTCCTACCGAGCAGGGGTCATATATTGCATGTTCACCCTGTGTGGATATTTCAGGATTAATTCTAAGACCTATGCTTACACCGGCATTAAGGCATATAGATTTATGAAGTTTAAGCTGGCTTATCGAGTTGAATACAATGTGGTCGCATATTTTTACAAGCTCTGTCATATCGGATTTAGTAAAAGCAGGAGCAAAGACGTGGTTTTCCTTTCCCATACATTCAAAACCAAGCTTTGCCTCAAACAGACCGCTTGCAGTGGTTCCACTTATATATTTACCTATAAGCGGATATTCTGAGTAAGCTGAAAATGCTTTCTGTGCCAGAAGAATATGACACCCTGTACGTTCTTCAACATCCTTTAAGATAGTAAGGTTGTGAATAAGCTTTTTTTCATCAATTACATATACAGGAGTTTTAAGTTTATCAAATTGCAGGTTGTTCATGTATTTTTCCATTCCGCAGGCATAATTATATTATATATGGAGCATTTTTTTACATTTTACATATAAAAGCAGTTATGCATATGCCTGCAGGCGCATAGCTGCTTTTTGTGTGTTAAAAATATAACAAAATCAAAATAAACTTATATGCTTGTATAATTAAGCATTGATTTAATTTGATAAAGGATGTATTAATCCACAAGTACAGGATTTTCCTCTACTATCCAAGGAAGACCATATTTGTTGAGTGCTTCCATATATGGGTCCGGGTCAAATTCATCCGTTGTAAATACGCCCGGCTTATTCCAAAGACCTTTAACAACCATCATAGTTCCAATCATAGCAGGGACACCGGTTGTATATGAGATTGCCTGTGAGCCGACTTCGCGGTAACATTCCTGATGGTCGCAGATATTATAGATGTAGATTTTTCTTTCTTTTCCATCCTTAATTCCTGTAAATATACATCCGATATTAGTCTTTCCTACGGTGCGTGGACCTAATGAGGCAGGGTCAGGAAGCAGTGCCTTTAAAAATTGTATAGGAACAATCTGCTGACCGTTAAATTCGACAGGGTCAGTTCTTAACATGCCGACATTTTCAAGGCATTTCATATGTGTAAGATAGCTCTGGCCAAATGTCATAAAGAAACGTATTCTTTTAACATGAGGGATGTTAGCTGCAAGAGCTTCAATCTCCTCATGGTGTAAAAGGTACATATCCTTCATGCCTACACCGTCAAAGTTATATTCTCTTTTAATTGACATTGGTGGAATCTCAACCCAGTGACCATCTTCCCAGTATGAGCCAGGAGCTGATACCTCACGAAGATTAATCTCAGGATTAAAATTAGTGGCAAAAGGATAGCCGTGGTCGCCGCCATTACAGTCGAGAATGTCTATAGTGTGGATTTCATCAAAGTAGTGCTTCTGTGCATATGCTGTAAATACGCTTGTAACGCCCGGATCAAAGCCAGTTCCTAACAGAGCTGTAATTCCTGCCTCTTTATATTTTTCTCTGTAAGCCCACTGCCATGAATAGTCAAAATATGCCGTAAATCCGAGACGTTTACAACGTTCTTCGTAAATCTTCTTCCATTCTGGATCGTCAGTATTTTCACATTCATAATTAGCTGTATCTATATATGGAACCTTGCAGTAAAGGCAGGCATCCATAATCGTGAGATCCTGGTAAGGGAGTGCGACATTAAGTACGGCATCAGGATTAAATTCTTTAATAAGTGCGATTACCTCATCTGTATTGTCCGCATCTACATGTGCTGTTGTGATATTGGTTGATGTCTTATCTTCAAGCTCCTTTGCAAGAGCATCACATTTACTCTTAGTTCTGCTTGCGATACATATGTCTGTAAATACCTCGCTTACCTGACATATCTTGTGAATTGCTACAGAGGCTACGCCTCCACATCCGATTACTAATACTCTGCTCATTACTTTTCCTCCTGTTCTAAAAGCTCTTCAACGTATTTTGGAAGCATAAATGCTCCGGTATGAAGATTAGTTGTGTAATATTCTGTATGTATATTTTTTTGTTTCCACTCTGCCGGTTTAAAATCGGTCAGAGGATGGTACTTTTTTGAAGCAAATCCAAACAGCCAGTAGCCGGATGGACTTGTAGGTATATGTGCCTGATAGACACGGCTTATAGGAAATGTATGAAATACTTTTTTGTGCATACTCCGGCAGGCCTGTTCATCTTCATCGTAAAATGGACTTCCATGCTGGTATACAAGTATTCCATCGTCTTTTAATGCCTTATAGCAGTTTCCATAAAATTCCTTTGTAAATAATCCTTCTGATGCACCAAATGGGTCAGTGGCATCGTTAATTATAAGGTCGTATTTATCCTGTTGTGACCTTAGATATCTTAGTGCATCAGAATTATAAAGATGTACACGTTCATCATAAAGGCCGGCGGCAGTTTCAGGAAAATATTCTTTACAGACTTCAACAAACATGTTGTCCTGCTCAACGAGGTCGATGTGTTTAACAGAGTCATAGCAAAGCAATTCTTTTGCGACTCCGCCATCGCCTCCACCTATTATTAAGACATTTTTAACATCGGGATGTACTGACATTGGCACATGTACAACCATTTCGTTATATATAAAACAGTCCTGTTCCGAAAATATTACACTGCCGTCAAGTGTAATAAACTTACCAAATTCCGGTGACTCAAATACATCAATACGCTGATAGTCACTCATGGCTGAAAATAATTGTTTTTCAACCCTTATATCAAATTTTACATGTGGAGAGTGAAGCTCCGAAAACCAAAATTCCATATTATTTTTTACATTATCTCCATTCCGCAGGCATTTTCTAATGCCGGAGGAATCGCGAGCCAAATGTCAGATCTGGCTCTGCGATAAAGGCTGATTTATGACGCCTGCGGCACAAATCAGCCATGTGATAAAATAAGATATTAAGCTTATTTTTCACATTATCTCCATTCTAAATTTTTAAAATATTGAGATATTCGAGGTTGGAATCTTCCATACCCTGCATTGAACATCCCTTTTCTACTGAATATAAGATGTAATCTATAATCTCATCAGTAATTTCCTCACCCGGTGCAAGAATTGGTATTCCCGGAGGGTAAGCCATAACAAATTCACCTGATATATGTCCTGATGCCTCTCTTATAGGCACTTTTATTTTATCTGCATAGAATGCTTCCTGAGGGGAAGCGAGTACATTGGGAAGAAGCATCTGTCTGTCTATCTCAAAGCGTTTTTCTTCTTTTGAATAAATACGGCTTATCTCAGATAATGCGCCGACAAGACGTTCAATGTCCTGTATTCTGTCGCCTATTGAAATATAAGCCATAATATTTCCGATGTCACCAAATTCAATCTGTATATCATATTCATCACGGAGTATGTCATATACTTCAATTCCGTCAAGTCCGATATCTCTTGTATACACGCACAGTTTGGTAACATCGTAGTCGTAAACACTGCCGCCGTTAATAAGTTCCCTGCCATAGGCATAATAGCCGCCGATGGAATTAATCTCTTCTCTTGCATACTGTGCCCATTCTGTAACCTTTGCAAATGACTGACGGCCACGCAGAGCGAGATTTCTGCGGGAAATATCAAGGCTGGTCATAAGAAGATAAGAAGCACTGGTAGTCTGTGTAATATTAATAATCGTCTGTACATAATCAGCATTTATTCCGTTATTAGTAAGCAGGATAGAACTCTGCGTAAGAGAACCACCCGACTTGTGCATGGAAATAGCGGCAATGTCGGCACCGGCTTTCATGGAGTTAATTGGGAGGTTATCTCCAAAATACAGGTGAGTTCCATGGGCTTCGTCGGCCAGCACCTTAAGACCATAGGAATGAGCCATATCGCATATTCCCTTGATATCTGAACATATTCCGTAGTATGTAGGATTATTGACAAGTACAGCCACAGCCTTAGGATGTGCTATAATTGCCTGTTCAACCTGTTTAACCGTAACACCAAGGACAATTCCAAGCTTGGAATCAGTCTCTGTATTAAGATATACAGGAGTTGCACCACATAGAATAAGTGCATTAATTACACTTTTATGGACATTACGTGGAACGATAATCTCATCACCTGCCCGGCATACAGAAAGCACCATATTCTGTACAGCCTGTGTCGTACCGCCTACCATAAAAAATGCATGTTCTGCGCCAAATGCATCGGCGGTAAGTTCTTCTGCCTCCTTGATGACAGAAACCGGATGACATAGGTTATCAAGCGGCTTCATGGAATTAACATCAATGCTTACACAACGCTCACCTAACAGGTCAAGAAGCTCAGGGTTGCCCCTGCCACGCTTGTGTCCCGGAACATCAAATGGAACTATTCTTTTTTTTCTGAAATTTTCAATTGCCTCATATAATGGGGCAGATGCCTGTCTTTTTAAATCCATAATTATCCTCATTTCTAAAGTAATTATTTGATGTTGGGGGCAAAAGTCCCCAACCATGATATCATTATATAAAAGCGCACAAAAAAGCGTGATTAAAAATTAATCACGCTTAAAAATTCAAATATCTTATCTTAATTACCTTCTGTTATAAATAAAAACAAAAGTTATACCCCGTCAGAGTTTATCCAGGTAAGCCATTGGCAGCCATCGGTTCTGGTAGTGCTCTTATTGACCGTTTCACAAGATGATATGCGTTTGCATGATAATTTTTAAAATCAACTTATAAAATTTGAGCTTCTAACTCAATCAATAATGTGTGCCCAAGTCACACTCGGCAACCGACCCGCCCGTCCGCAAGGCTTAACATATATTATGTGGTCTGATTAGGAGTTATATAAATTCATATATTCCAAAAATACATAAACTCAATTCCAAATATGTTTAAACTATAATATAACTGATAATAATTGTCAATGATTTATTATATAAATTTTTGTTGTTTTATGCATATTTCACATATGTTTTACATGATGACAAAATTTTGAACAGGCTTAGTACTTGGAGCTGATGCTGCCTGGAAGATAAGTGACAGAGTGCTTAAGGCTGTGCTTATAGTGATGCTTCCTGTAGGGCGTTGTGTAAATGTAATAATATAATTAAATTTTTTTAGAATATATTATAGTTGTTTAGTCTGAATATAATATGCTATAATAAAAAAAGGTTTAAAAATAAGCCGTGTAATTTTTAACAGATACATATAGATTTATATATTAAAGTATCGGACATACTGTTATACAGAGAAGGAGTAGACATGAGATTTATAGCAATCGGAGAACTTATGTTAAGATTATCTCCACCTAACTATGAAAAGATTGTTACTACACATGATTTTATAGTTAATTATGGTGGTGCAGAGGCCAACGTAGCGGTATCATTAGCTAATCTTGGCGTAGATAGTACATTTTTTACAGTACTTCCTAACAGTGATTTAGGAAAGTCAACAATCAACTACCTTAAGTCTAACGATGTACATACTAAGCACATTATTAAGGCTGATGGAAGAATGGGTCTGTATTATCTTGAAGAAGGAATTGCAGTTCGTGCTTCTCAGGTAATATATGACAGAGAAAGCTCAGCATTTGCAGAGTATGATTATTCAGATGTTGATTTTGAAGATATACTTAAAGATTATGACTGGTTACATTTGAGTGGTATTACACCGGCATTATCATATAACTGTCGTAAGCTCATTGATAAGGCTGTCAAAGCTGCGAAAAAGCTAGGACTTACAGTAAGCTTTGATCCTAATTTCAGAAGTACATTATGGTCATTTGAGACAGCAAGAGATGTACTTAGCAAGTATCTTCCATATGTGGATGTACTTATCGGTATTGAACCAATTCATGTATATAATGAAGATGGAACAGATGTTAAGGATGGTCTTACAATGGATCCATCATTTAAGGATATGGACAGAGTATTTAAGGCAATTGACAAGCAGTATCATATGAAGGCAATTGCAAGAACAGTACGTTATGTCCATTCAGGCAGCAATAATTCACTTAAAGCATTCTTCTATACTAATGGTGAGACTTACGAGAGTAAGACAATCAACTTTGATATAGTAGACCGTGTAGGTGGTGGAGATGCATTTTCATCAGGTCTTATCTATGCTCTTATGGAGAATATGGAACCTGACGATGTTGTCAATTTCGCCGTTGCATCATCAGTAATGAAGCACTCTATCCGTGGTGATACTAATATCACAAGTGTTGACCAGATTAAGAGACTTATGAACAATGCTTCTTTTGATGTTCAGAGATAATAGCCACTAATGTTTATACAGCATTTAGATACTTAGCTGTCTGGGAGCGTAAGAACATGATTTGGTAGTGGGCAGTTTTTTGAAAAGCAAGGTTTTAAATGGAACTGCGGATATATAATAAATATCATACTTATATTATGGGCTCTGTCGTTGGTGGCAGAGCCTTTATTAGAATAAGGAGCGTGTGTTAAATGAAAAAGAAGATAGTATTTCTGATGGTGGGTATTATTGCAATATTTATAATATTATTAGTTGCTAATTCTATAAATAACAAAGATAAAGTTGCAGAAAATATATCACAGACAACAAAAGGTATAAATGTATCTGAAGATGAATCTAAGAGTAAGGCTGTTGATGAGATTATTTATTCACCATTGGTAGATAAATATACAGTAAAATCGGAGTATGATAATGATGATGTATATCTTGTCAATGATGAGGGACAGAAGCTGGCAGGTCCGTATGCATATATTTATATTGATGATGTAACATATAAGGATGATTTATGCAGGATTATTTCTAAAGATAGCCACAAAATTGGTTTTATAAATATGACAGGAGAGATGGTTGCTGAGCCTGAATACATTGAAGCTGATAAGATGACAAATGGCTGTGCAGCAGTAAGAGACAACGTGGATGGAATGTATTATTATATTAATTCAAAAGGAATTCGTATAAATAACGAAGAATATATGGAGGCATATCCATTTGTTAATAATATGGCAAAGGTAAAATTTAAAGATGGCACATGGGGGATAATTAACAAATCCGGAAGTAAAGTTATAGATGGACTGGATTATATTAATAATCTTCCTTCAACCACAACGATGGTATCCGGTTTAAAAGATGGGAAAGCAATTATTTTAAAACTGGATGAATACGATAGTAAATTTTATGAAATCAGGAGTTTTGATTATACAGACATATCTGAGGTGTATTATGAAAATTTTGTAATAGTAAAGAATGAGAATCAAGAATATGGAGTGTTGGATGTCAATAGTGGAAAGTCTTTAATTGATAATAAATATAAAAAGATAGAGTTTACAGTTATGCCTGATGAACATATTATGGGAGAAAAGATAAGTTTCAGATGTCAGAACGTGGATGGAACTTATGATATAGAAGTGAAGTCATTTGGAAATGAAGTCGAGGATTATATATGGGATAGATAATGGATTAAATATTTTAAACAGGACTATTGCATCGTGAAGTTTTGAAATTATTACATAATAACTCAAACTTCGCACATAAATTTTAGCTATGCACTTTGAAAATTCAATATCTGGCAGTTATTCAGTTGTCAATGTTCAGACTTTATGCAGCTGTGTTTTCAATATGGTCGGAAGTGTATTCATAAATGTATCCACCAATTCGTTGATTTTTTCGTCTGAAAGTTCGGTGTTATCTGAAAGCATTGTTCTGAACATTTGAAGCAGCATTTGAAAAGCCTGTATCCATGTGATATCAGACATTTCATCGGAAAAGTATAAAAAGAGTTCGCCAAGAGAGCTGTTATCATTGGATTCCCGGCTTTCTAGTGACAGCATCATGTATCGTGTAAAAACAACTGCAGTATGTGCAGTCATTGCATCATAGGAAAGGGAGTTACATTCTTTGCTCAGGTTAAGGTAGCTTTTGCACACCTTGAAGAACACTTCTATGTCCCAACGCTTTCCATAGATCCTGATGATTTCATTCTCATCCAGATTTACATCAGTGGAAATAAGACAAAGATATTCCTTGCGTTTGTTGCGGTTGCGAACATGAACTACATTGGCAGGAATAATTTCACCATCTTTTACAACATCAACCATAACAGAGAGCAGATATCTTGATCTTCCGCGTATTTTTTTGTTCTTGTTGTAAATGGAAGTTAGAGACATATCTTCACCGTTATAGCGAAAGAACATCTTTGGAGTTTTCTTGACCATACCGATTACATCGAAACCTATATTTTTTACTGCATGAAGAGTACTCGGTTATGAAAACCAGCTGTCAAAAAGAACATATTTTGCAGGAATTACAGCTTTCCTGGCTGCATCTAAAAGCGTAAGCATGGCTTGAATTCCTTTTTCCATGGAAAGCTTTCTGCGTCTGTAACCAACAGTTCTTTTATCAACTTCCATAGCCTCGTTGATACGGTTTTGCCTGTTTTCTGTAGAAAGAAGAATACTGTTTACCGGCAGAAATGTACTTCCATCTGACCATCCAAGATTAAGCATTCGAAACCCAAAACGATATGCATGCTTTGCGTGATCATAGACTTTTGCAAGGAGTTCCACCTTTTTGGAACGGTTGCGTTCAAACATGGAATCTCGTAAAAAATCTTTTAATAGAATTTGAAATTTGCTTATCATTTTAAGTTACTTGTGTTATACTTTTATTCATAGCATGAGCCTCCGGAAGTATGATTGTTTCTGAACAACTCAATTATACCAAAACCTGATGGTTTCATGTTATTTTTTGCCAGTTATTATTGAATTTTCAAGGTGCGTAGGCACTTATTCAAGTGCG
>OGLZ01001196.1_pt1 | contig 10825 bp, 11 predicted proteins | sample 1572991 | NCBI WGS metagenome assembly OGLZ01 (sample SAMEA2581893, study PRJEB24529) | metagenome | biome: Human gut stool | place: China | collected 2011 | reverse complement strand
TTGTTCTGGCGGTTGTTTCTAAGGAAAAGGAAGGGACTTACGGATATAAGATCACGCAGGATGTGCGTGGAGTTCTGGATGTTTCGGAGTCTACTTTGTATCCGGTGCTCAGGAGGCTGCAGAAGGATGATTGTCTGGAGGTTTATGATATGGCGTATGCAGGACGTAACCGGCGTTATTATAAGCTGACGGACAGAGGTGCTGCGCAGCTGGAGTTTTATAAAGCTGAATGGAAAATTTATGCATCCAAGATAAGCGGGATGTTTGAGGGAGGAATAGGATGATGGACAGGGCGCAGTTTATGCAGGCGCTGGAGAAGCTGCTTGCTGATATTTCCGAGACAGAGAGGCACGATGCCATTGATTTTTATAATAGTTATTTCGATGATGCAGGAGCTGAGAATGAAGCTTCGGTGCTCAGGGAACTTGGAAGTCCCGAGAAGGTTGCAGCGATTATCAAGGCGGATCTGAAAGGTTCGGCAGGAGGCTATGAGTATGGAGAATATACGGAGCATGGCTATGAGGATGCCCGAACTAAAGAGAGAGGACAGATGCCTGAGAAATATGGAGAAGAGTCGGGAACAGGGAAGCGTTTTTTCAGAAAGGGGAATCAGGCGGTGCTGATCCTTGCGGTGATTCTGCTGGTTTTTATCTCTCCCTTTGTTAAGGGGGCTGTTGGTGGGATTCTGACATTTGCAGTTGGAATTTTACTGCTTCCGTTCTGGCTGATCGTTGGATTGGGTATAGGCGCTGTGGCTTTACTGGTTGGCGGGCTTGCAGCTGTTGTGGCTGGAGCAGGGCTTTTGACTGTAATGACCGGAACCGGGATCATGACAATAGGAATTGGATGTCTTATGATTGCTCTGGCAATCCTTATGGTATTGGGGCTGATCAGTGTCGCAGTACGTATTGTGCCGAAGTGGTTTCGGAAGATTACCGACTTTTTTAACAGGGTGCTTTACAGAAAGAGAAAGGAGGCGGTTAAATGAAGAAGTTTACAAAAGGAATGTTGATCGCAGCGGGGATTTTTGGTGCTGTGGGAATCGGGCTGACAGCTGCCGGTGGTGTTATGGGAGCCAGTATGTCGGAACTGACAGGGGTGAAAAGCCTGAAAAGGGTGCTTCTGGTGGCAGATGGGGATGGTAACTATGATGACGATGATGATTATTATGATGACATCGATGATTGTGACGACAGTGATGATTATGACGACAGTGATGATGATGATAGTGAGGATTATGTCCGCACTGTTGATGAGGATGAGGAAGATGGCACTGTATATCAGCTGAAGTATCAGCCCGCAAAGCTGGATATAGAGCTGAAGTACGATGATCTGATTCTGGAAGAGGGCGACAGTTTCTGTGTCAGAGTTTATGATGACAGTGGGAAGAATGTGACAGTGAAGGAGAGTTCGGATACTCTTAAGGTCAGAAGCACGAAAAAACTGTCTAAAAACAGAAAGGTGTGTATCTCCTATCCGAAAGATATTAAGCTTCAGGAGCTGGAGATTGAGATGGGTGCAGGTACTGTTTATCTGAACAGAGATATTGAGACAGAGAAGCTGAGTGTGGAGATGGGAGCCGGGGAATTTGAAAGTAAGAATCCGGTGACTGCAATGGAGGCAGATCTGGAAATCGGAACCGGAAGTATGACATTTGCAGATCTGAGCGCCAGGAAGACAGATGGAGAATGTGGTCTGGGTGAACTGGATCTGACACTGACCGGTACGCAGGAGGATTATAATTATGATCTGGAATGTGGAGTGGGAAATCTGGATGTAGGTTCTGATTCCTACAGTGGACTTGGACGGGAGAAAACCATTTCCAATAAAGGCGCAGACAGGAAACTGGATCTGGAGTGCGGTATGGGAAATATATCAGTAGATTTCTCCGGGAAAGAACACAGAGATTTGCAGATATCCTGAAGAGCATATACTCTGACGTGCAGAAATAAAAGTAGTATTTAACCGAATCAGGAAGTTATTCGGTGTAGAGTAAGTAACGAAGCGGATGATTTTATCTGCTCGACTAATCTGAGTTTAAGGAGGAAATGGAACATGGGTGACAAACGTTTATACAAATCATCAGAAAACAGTATGCTTTGCGGTGTATGTGGAGGAATCGCAGAATATTTTGATATTGACCCTACGCTGGTGCGTCTGGCATGGGTGATCCTTACCTGCTTTGGAGGTGCGGGAATCTGGGCATATATCATTGCTGCAATTATTATTCCCAAAAGATAACAGAATCTCAGAATCCAATCTGTAATAGACAGAAGTTTAACCGAATCAGGCAGGCAGCGAAGCGGATTGCGAATATCCGTTTGAATGAAATGCAGTATAAAAATTAAGAAAACAGCCCATACTCCAAAGAAAAGGAGTGTGGGCTGTTTTGGATAAAGAGAAGGAAATAAAAGCTTATCTTGATGGAGAATTATTGCCGGAGGTCAGAATGAAGTATGAAATTGCAGAGGAAATGGGACTGCTGGACAGAGTATTGAGTGATGGATGGAAAAGTCTGTCTGCGAAAGAGACCGGAAGGATTGGAGGGTTGATGACGAAACGAAAAAAAGAGAAACTGAAAAAATAAATGAATGATATGGGATAAATATATAACGGAATAAACTTGTTCTCCGGGCGATGATGCTGTAAAATTAGAGCAAGTAGCGAAGTGGATAATTTTATCTGCTATAAATATGGGAGGACAATAAAATGAAGTTAGGTATTCTGGGAGCAGGAGGCATTGCTTCTACTATGGCGAAAACAGTGGCAGGAATGAAAGATGTGGAGGCGTATGCGGTTGCTGCCCGTGATCTGGAACGTGCCCGGGTATTTGCACAGAAATATGAAGTAAAAAAAGCATATGGATCCTATGAGGAAATGCTGGCAGATGATGAGGTTGAACTGGTTTATATCGCAACTCCTCATTCACACCATTATCTGCATGCAAAGATGTGTCTGGAAGCGGGAAAGAATGTGCTTTGTGAAAAGGCATTTACTGTAAATGCAGAGCAGGCACAGAAATTATTTGATCTTGCAAAAGAGAAAAAGCTTCTGATCACAGAAGCAATCTGGACAAGATATATGCCGTCCAGAAAGATGATCAACGATATTATTGAAAGCGGTGTGATCGGAGAAGTTACGGCAGTTACGGCGAATCTCAGCTATACAGTAAGTCATGTGGAACGTATCCGTAAACCGGAGCTTGCAGGAGGTGCTCTTCTGGATGTAGGCGTATATCCAATCAATTTTGCTTCCATGGTGCTTGGCGATAAGGTAAAGGATGTAAAGGCTACTGCAATCTTTCAGAATGGAGTGGATATTCTGGACAGCATTGCCATGGTGTTTGAGGGAGACTGCATGGCAACCCTTCAGTGTGGAGCAAGGGAAATCTCAGACAGAATGGGAAGTATTTTCGGAACCAGAGGATATATGCAGGTGCAGAATATCAATAATCCGGAAAAGATTACAGTGTTTGATACCGAACATAAAGAAGTGGCTTCTTATGTTGTGCCGGAACAGATCTCAGGATATGAATATGAGGTAGAATCTTGCATGAAAGCAATCCAGGAAGGAAAACTGGAGTGTCCGGAAATGCCTCATGCAGAGACAATAAGGATTATGAAAATCATGGACGATATCCGTAAATCCTGGAATTATGAGATTCCCTGTATCGAATAAAAAGTGTGGAATAATCTTATAAAAAAAGACCAGTAATGTTTTTGATATATACCCGAAACGTTACTGGTTTTTCTTTTCTGCTATAATGGAAATATAACAAAAAATCTATTGTGTCTTGATTTTACCAGATAAATTTATAAAGAGGATTTTATCATTATCTGTCGTGTATCATTGCTTGTTCGTGGGGTAAAAATCATTTATAGCTTTTTTGAATAGGATTCTAAAAGGAATTAAATTGATAAGATATGGAATATTTTTTGGAAGAAACAGATTAATTTAAATTTGCATTTTGGTTCGGGGTCATTAGAATACTTTTAATGCCAGAAATACAGGATCTTTTATAGTTAGTGATATATTATGATAATAGCTGAATATTATTGATTGGAGGAGATTCTATGAAGTCAAAGAAAGTAAAGAAAATATTGTTGATTGCTTTAACGTGTGTAGCAATTTCTGCATCTGTCTCAGCAGAAGCTGCTATGAAATCACAGATAACCATTGAAAGTAAAAATAAGTATGAACAGTTGAAAATTTCAGAGAGCCGTGTGTATGGAGAATACCCAACTGGAGATTATAAGAAGATAATGCTTCTTCCTTCGGTTTCTAAAGTAGAAAAATTTTGTTTTGAAGATAATTTGAATATAGAAGAAGTAGAGTGGATGGCTTCAGTAGATACTGTTCCAGTTTTTGCCTTTAGCACATGTCCAAAGCTTAAAAGGGTAATACTTTCTGATAATGTGAAAAAAATTGGACAAAGTGCATTTATATACTGCGGTGAACTGACGAGTGTTAAACTTCCCCAAAATCTTCAAAGTATAGATTTTTTTGCATTTGCTGACTGTCGAAAACTGAAAACGTTATATATACCTGAAACAGTTACTGAGATAGGTGCTGAGGCGTTCATAAATTGTGATTCTCTAACAGTTCATGGAAAGAAAAATTCATATGCATACTATTACTGTAAGATGAATGGTATTCCTTTTGTAAGTGAGGGAACTGCTTCAAAACCAGAAACAAATCGTCCGTATATAAAATCTGTTGATTCAGATATAGTAAACAAACAAATCTATGTTACAATTGATTTGAGCGGAAAAGTAAAGAATGCAGATGGATATCAATATCAAATATATGATGGTACTAAGGTATTAGCTAATAAAAATTCTGCAAACACAACCTGTATATTAAAAAAAGTGCCGACTATGGGATTTGCCAGAGTCCGTTCTTATACTGTTCAAAATGGTAAAAAAAGTTATAGCAGGTGGTCTAATGAAATGCGTATGCCTCCTGTTAAACTAAATAAAGATAATATAAAATTAATAAAAATTACCGGGAAAAAGAAAACAGTAACCGCACAGTTTGGAAATTTAAAATACAGTGATGGGTTTGATTGCGTACTTAAGAATGCAGATTCAGGAGAAAATATTGTATTAAAAAATCAAAAGAAAAATACAGTTACTTTTAAAAATATAAAACCGGGAGTTTACTATTTGAAAGCGCATGCATATACGTTGTTGAATGGTATTAAACAGTTTGGCGTATGGTCAGATAATAAAAAAGTTGTTGTTAAATAGAAAATTGGAATTATAAAAAGCAGGCGAAAAACTGCCTGCTTTTTATAATGGAAATTTATGCTGTTATTGATGTAGCGAAATCAAGCTGTAATAAATTCAAGCGTATTATACTGAAAGAAGCCGTCAGTGGATGCTAAACCACTGGTGTGGGTAGCATCTTTGACATTGGCATTGCACACAGCGATTAATTTATTATTTTGATCCAGAGCCACTGATTCCAGTTCAAAACTGTTATATGTGCGGCCCTGAGCATCTTTAGCAGGAATATCTGTAACAAATCCAAAATCTGGGTATAAAAGTTTGCTATCATCAAGTTTTTTCAGATTATAATGAAGCAAGGTGTTTTTTGTTGTGATTTTAGTCGTTACTCCACTTACAGTATGTGGATTACTGGTTCCGACAAAAAGCCCTAATTTATTGTGATAGAAAATATCCTGGGATGTAGGCTGACCGGCGTTTACCAGTGTACAAAGATAAGTGGCTTTTACATTTTTTTCATTTTCAAATGTACATTTATAGAGCTTTAATGTTCCGTCAACAACGGACAATAATAAAGCTGTATTTGCCTCATAAAAATAATTAATTGCTTTAAGAGTAAATGATTTATCGTTATCGTTGGGAGTTACTGTATATGTTATTTCCTCATCCTCTTTGTTACTGCTGATAGCAACCACTTTGTTATTTCCTGCGACAACAAAGAATTTTCCGTTAAAACAGCTCATACCGTTGGCATGACCTAATAAACCGTCAGTGAATGTTTTAAAGTGAGATACACCTGCGCTTGTATTCATATAATTTTTACAGTAGCCAAGAACAGCGACTTTATCTTGACTTTGTTTTATAAAATATGGAGTATTGTTTCCGTTAAAGGATACACATCCCAGATTGGTTGTTTCATAGTTGGGATCTACTTTGGTAGGCACACGGGCTCCTGCTCTAAAACCGCATGCAAAAGTATAGGTTTTACCGGAGTAGGTAATGCCTTCCAGTACAGAGAATTTATCTTCTGCGGTTCCATCGGATGTTATAACATTGGATGCAAGCACAAGGTGATTGGCTTTCATACAGATTGATTCAAGGTTGTACTGTTTATATTCACCTGTTTTATTTACATTGATGACCGCACATGGAGTGTATTTTTTACCTTTATCATCAGTAAGATGATAATCAACTACCAGAATACGGTTCTGAAGTGTTGAAAAAGTGTTATTTGTCAGGATAAATAATCCAAATGAAGTGTGATAGTAGATATCCTGGAGCTGTGTGGTATAACCAAAGCCTGAGTTAGTAACTGTGAATGTACTTGCTGCTTTAGCAGCCTTCCAGTCTACAACACTGAAAGTTAATGTCCCAGCATTGCTCTTGTCAGCGTAATGCATAATGATAAATTTCTCGTTAGTTCCGTCAGCAGCAGTGATACCTAATGCGCCTTTTGGACAAATTTCATTGATACTGTACGTACCGAGCTGATTGCCTTTGGTATCCAGTTTTACGATGGTTGTAGAACCGCCGTAACCTTTATGGTCTTCTGCAAGCATATACAGATAATTTCCAATTTTGGTAAGTCCCAGAGCGAACCAGTTCAGATCTTTTTTTACGGCAGTTGCTTTTGTTGCCATGTAGTCAGTCGTTTTGAGTAATGTAGTTTTAAGACCGGTTGTCTTTACGCAATACATATCTGACCCCACAATTGCAATTCCCGCTACGTTTGTTGCACCTTCATCGGGAATTAGTGCATGGTCTACGGGTGTAGCTGAAATGGTTAAAGTTGTTCCATTGAATGTTCCTGGCATAATTTTTTTGCCTCCTTTAAATTTTTGGAATTTGCAAATTCACTTTGTAAAGAGACGTTTTTTCATGATTTGTAAACCGGAAATAAAAAATAAATACAGACAGGAATTATTGTTTCAGAATGATAAAAGATATAGTACTTTATAAACGGGTAAATTTGTTTGTGAAAGAAATTAAGTTAATCGATTATTTCTTTATAATGCAGGAACGGATACACTTCATCTGTCTGATTTTCCGCAGAGCAGGTATTTTGATTTTTCCTATTCACCGATTTTCGATACGAATACAGATGAAGAAATGCAGACTGGAAGTTGTGCTGCTGTGGATATTGTTGATAAGAAGAATCTTCCTGCCGGAAACTATGAGGAACAGGATTCTTTTATTGTAGGAGACCGGACTTATCAGGGACTGGCAGATGCTGTTGAGCCTGTGACCGGAATTACCAATGGTGCAGAAAAAACAGCTCAAAGTTTTCTGGTCAACGGATCTCTGGAACTGAATGAGGATGAAAATAATGAAGGGCTGGACACTGCCGTACAGATAATGGTACAGGTGGATGCTTATCAGACATTAAACAGACCAGTTATTGATACGCGGTGGACCAGAGTGATCACAAATTATGCAATGCTTTATCTGAGAGATCTTTCCAATGAAGCGGACGGCTATCAGTTTGTGACAGCGAAATCTCAGAAGGATCTGAAAAAAGGGAATTATACTGCGCAGACAAAAATTGCAAATTCTGAACTGAATCAATATCCTGAGCTGAAGTATATTCCGGAGGGAACACATAGTCTTTATTGCAGGGCATACAAAGAGAACAGCAGCCATGTTATGGAATATGGGGAATGGTCAGACGGGGTTCCGGTTACGGTAAAGGTAAAGACTCCGGACGCACCTGTGGTTCAGAAGGTGCAGGTGAAGAAAAATGATGTCAGAATAGTACTTAACAGCAAGGGTGAGGAACCGGACGGTTACGATGTTGTTGCTGCCAGAAGTAAGAACGGAAAAGAACCATCGGATTATATAAAGGTAAAGAGTGGGTATTCCGGAAGCAGTAAAGAGCTTATCTTACGGGGTGTACCGGCAGGAACGTGGTATATTGGCGTACATGCTTATAAATATCTGAATGGGAGCAATACCAAAGTGCTCAGTAAATGGGCAGAGGTCAGGAAGGTAACTGTAAAAACAAGCCTTGTAACAGGAAAACCTGCTGTTAAATCAGCTAAGGTTTCCAGACAGGGAACAAAAAGAATGTAACGGTGACGTTTACTGTTCCAAAGTCCTGTGATGGAACAGACTGGGTACTGGCAAAGAAAGTTTCCAAATCTGATAATGGCAGCTATACTGGTGTAAGCAGTTATGCTTACACAAAGAAAAATCAGACAAAAACCACGGTAGTCTTTAAAAACGTGAAGCCCGGAGTCTACTACCTTGCAGGACGTGCCTATGTAAAAGGTTATGCAAAAAGTTATACGAAATGGTCGAAAATAAAGAAAATAGTTGTGAAATAAGCACTGCTGCCATTTGTTTCACAGAGATTTCACTTTTAAGAAAAAAGATATTCCCCTTTTACCAAGCGTTTATAAGGCAAAATTATGGGGTAAAGATTTTGGAAAAAAATGGGGTACATTTCATGACAGATAAGGGACATATGAGGCATCGAAGCCTGTGAAGTATGTCATAATGAACAGGAAAAGCACATTATGATAAAGGCATCGACATTTTTAACAAATGTAGAAAGGATAACAAAATGAAGCAGAAAAAGATTGCAATTATTATGGCAGGGATTTTAGCAGCAGCGGCTGCTATGACTGGCTGTGCGGAACAGAATAAAACAGAGACACAGGTTGATTATACGCAGAACTCACAGGAGAAATCCGAACAGACAAAACAAAAAACAGCAGAAAAATCTCAGCCGGATAAAAAACAGGTAAATAAAAGTACATCCATTGGAAAAGAAGATTCAAATCAGACTGCGGATAAGAAGACGAAAATATCTGCTTCATCCAATAATGCAGGCGACGTACAGAATTCAGAGAATGGAACAGACAGTACTGCAGATAATACTGCAGGAACTGATACAGACGATTCCCAGACCACAGGGATGGACACTTCTGCATCTGAAAACAATGGCTCAACAGGCGACGGTGGCAATCAAATTGATCAGACAGCAGATCAGGCGATGATATATGACAGTGAGGGAAATGGAAGACTGATTTCTCAGGCTGACGATGGAAACTGGTATGACAGTGACGGAAATTGTTATGGAAGCTGGGAGGATATTGGGCGTGCTATGGATGAAGATGGTGTTACGGATCAGGATGGCAATAAATACTACTGGACCTGGACTGCACCTGATGATGCATCAGGAAAAGTAAGAGATCGGTATGACCTGTATTCCTGGGATCCGGGAACCAATTCCTATATACCGTTTCAGGCTGCGGAATCTGACTGTAGTCCTATAGGCAGAGGAAACGGCTGGTATTATTATGATGAAGACAGCGGCGAATATGTTCCGTGGTAAAAAATAAGAAAACAAAAGAAACAGTTTTGAAATCATTTTGATGGGTTTCAAAACTGTTTCTTTTTATATACAAGAAATAGTGAAGGGGCATATCCGGCAGAATCAGTGAAAAGAATTCTGCCGGATGTTTATCTGGTAAAGATCAGCTGATCAGTTTCAGGAAAGTATTTCTGTCACAGGTTCCGGAAACCGTTAAGCCCTGTGCCTTCTGGAATGCCTTTACAGCAGAGAGAAGTCCTGAGCCAAAGGTACCAGGAATCTCTACACCGTTTGGATCATAAGCACGTAAAAGAAGGAGAATCTCAGCGGCAGTTACCATATACTGGGTTTCACCGCTTTTTACGTAATGTTTACCAAGGGCATTGCTTGTGTTAGTTCCCCAGATACCGTCTACATCCAGACCGGCACCATAATCTTTGTTCAGAGCTGTCTGAAGAACTTTAATAGCTGCTTTCTTAGTGGCAGCATCTTTTCCCGGTAATGGAGATGCCAGTATTGGCAAATTTATTGGCATAACTCTGACCTTTGCGGATTTTGGCATTTCCAGTAGTTGGCTGTGGCTCAGGATCAGGATCAGTAGTTGCAGAATCTTCAGTATAACGGAGAACACAATCCCAGGGGAAATTGTAATAACTCTGAAGTTTGATCTCTTTTCCGCTCTGATCTCCGGGTTTACCACCATGATATCCATTATTTTCATTTTTGCTGGCAGATACCACCTGACCATTACCAATGTGCATTACTGTATGACTTGCGATGTTTAATAATACATCACCACGTTTCATGCCACTTCCTGTGCTGAGATTAACTTTGGAAGTTACATCTTTAAAGCCGCAGGACAGAAAAACGGATTTCATATTTCCTGTATAAGTGGCTCCTTTTGTTTTTACAGGTACACCAGCCTGTTCCCATGCGGAGATTACCAGTGAAGAACAATCATAGTCCCGTCTCCATCTGTTATCCCGATCATATCCGTGTGCCGGATCGTTTGCGATTTCAATTGCCCATGTTACTGCTTTTTCTGTTTTTGTCATTTGTTCATCCTCCTGAAATTTTATTATTTATTTGCTCACCGGTGATACATCTTATAAAGAGTGAGAAAAGAGAAAAATGTAAACATGAAACGGAAAAAATAAAAAGCATTTCCTGATTGTTGCTTCGAGGTCAGAAAAATGCTTTTCGAGGACAAAAACACGAAAATTGTCGAATTGTAATTATATTTAATCCTGATGAGAGGCCTGGTATATTTTCAGTATTTTTA
>OGLZ01001188.1_pt1 | contig 10902 bp, 10 predicted proteins | sample 1572991 | NCBI WGS metagenome assembly OGLZ01 (sample SAMEA2581893, study PRJEB24529) | metagenome | biome: Human gut stool | place: China | collected 2011 | reverse complement strand
AAGCATAATTCAAGTATCAGCATCATTTCTTCTCCCCCTTTCCGCCCTTCAGTACAATCCCGATCGCACCCGCCACGACAACAAGAAGCGCCGGGGAAACCGATGTAAACAGTGCCAGTACAAACACAACCGCCGCAATCGCGATCGCTCCTTTATCAACCAGCGATTTCTTCGCCAGCTTGACAACCGCACTGACGATCAGCACACAGACGCAGGCGCGGATGCCTGCAAAGGCGCTGCTCACAAAGCTAAGGTCAATAAAGTTAGAAATAAATGCCGCAATAATCATAATGATGACAAGCGACGGCGCAATGACTCCTAGTGTCGCCGCAATCGCCCCTGGAATTCCCCGATTCTTATAACCGACAAACGTCGCCGTGTTGACCGCGATGATACCCGGTGTACACTGACCAATCGCGTAGTAATCCATCAATTCTTCATCCGTCGCCCAATGGCGTCCATTGACTACCTCTTTCTGCAGCATCGGCAGCATCGCATATCCGCCGCCGAAGGTAAACCCTCCGATTCTGGCAAACGTCAGAAACATATCCAGCAGTTCTTTCATTTCTGCCCACTCCCTTCCGTATTATTCCTACACTTTTATTTCTCTGGAATTTCTAGTATATACCTGCTTATGTATCATACCAGAATTCAAGGAGCCTGAAAAATACCATTCGGATATAGAATATATATCGAAAAAATATAGTTCGCCTGTTATTCTATCGGATTTTGTTATATAATATATCTGCCGTATACACAGTTTTACAACGAATCCGAACAGGAAGGAGCATTTATGGAACTTCGCCAGTTATCCTACTTCACCACCATCGTCAACGAGGGAAATATTTCCCAGGCAGCCAAAAAACTGAATATCTCACAACCTCCGCTCAGCCACCAGATGAAGCTTCTGGAGGCAGAACTGGGTGTGACGCTATTTGAACGCGGTTCCCGCCGCATCCGACTGACACCTGCTGGAAAGACGTTCTATGACCGGGCGCTTGCGATCCTCGATCTGAGCCAGGCTGCCCGCACGGAGCTGACTGCACAGAAACAGGAGATTCAGGGCGTTGTGCGCCTTGGCATCATCTCCTCCGCCGTCGAATTTGTGACCCGGCATTATCTTGCCCCATTCCGGCGATCCTATCCCAAAGCCCTGTTTGAACTCCATGAGTCCAATTCCTACCACCTGCTCGATCTGCTTCACTCCAACCAGATCGACCTCGCCGTGATCCGGACGCCATTTGCCAAAGCCGGGCTGGAGATGCATACACTGCCGCCGGAGGCATTTCTGGCGATCGGGCGCGAAATGATCTGGAGCCATTACAAGGAATGCCCGACTGACCTTCTGACTGATATTCCTGCTTCCGAACCACAAAAAAGCCATACACCCGCGTCTCTCCCTCTCTCCGCCCTCCCCCGCGCGCCGCTCATCCTTTACCGCCGCTGGCAGCCGCTGATTCTGGGATATTTTGAGGAACAGGCACTGGAACCGAACATCGTCTGCATTGCCGACGATGCCAGAACCGCCCTTTTATGGGCGTCCGAAGGGCTGGGCATCCGGCTCGCGCCTCAACCTGCCCTCTGTTTAAATTCCGATCCTGCCCTGATCCGCCGGATCATCACCCAGCCGCAGATCCATTCAAGTATCTGTCTGGTCAAACGGAAAGAACGGAGTTTATCGCTGGTGGTGGATGCGTTTTTCCAAAGTTTCCATGCCACCGCTATTTCATAAATATGAATTTTATCCTATAAATTCAATTGACTTTACACTTTTTTCATTGGCATATTTACACAAAATCCGATATAATAAAATCAGGATACTTATTTACTATGAATTTCAGGAAGGGGGCAGAAGACGGTGCGCTTCTGCATGGACATATATGAGCGAAAATTTAACCAAACGAAAACAGCAGGCGCTGGAAACGCGGAAACGCATCCTGACCTGTGCGCTTGATCTCTTTGAAACAAAGGGATTTGAGGATGTCACCATCCAGGATATTGCGGATGCGGCTCAGACCTCGGTCGGCTCCATCTACCGCTATTTTAAAAATAAAGAAGAGATGGCGGCGCAGAATGCGGAACCGTTGGACGATCTCTACGTCAACTTCTATGAGCAGCTGAGTACCCATGCAAAATACAGGGATCTGTCCGCCATGGACAAGCTTGCCCGCTTTTATTTCTTCGTCCAGAAGGCCGTTTCCAGCTACAGCAACCTGCGGAGCCTCTATATCTACAACCTCCGGAATCAGCAGGAGGAATCCACCCTGACGGATGGAAGCCGCGCTCTCTACCAGATTTATCATTCCCTGTTTGAAGCCTGCCAGAAGGAAGATTCCATCCGGGCAGATTTAGACGAATATGATTTCTATGATCTGATGCTCCAGTCGAGCCGCGGAATGCTTCTGGACTGGCTGCTGCGGCGCAGACAGTTTGATATCGACACCCAGGCATTAAAATGGTGGGAAATCATCTTTTCATATATTAGAAAACCGATTTAATTTCGTGAAATTTCTTTTTAGATACCGGAATGGAACTGTTGGGCATTCATCACAATTCCATTCCGGTGTTTTGTCTATAAACTATCGTTCAGACTTCTGTACATCCTGTATTCTGTCTATATTGATTCATATATTACATTTTCTTTCAACTATTTCTGTTATAATAAATGAAATTAGCAAATTATCAGATTAATTATTGACTTTTGCTCTGAACCTGTGGTATTTTTTTAGTGAACATATTCAGTGAGTGCATTCATCTAAAAATTGTTTTACAAAATTGAACACACAGGAGGTAGGTACATGTCGGATAAATGGATTAAAATTCTATGCGGAAAATTATATACCGGACTGGAAGCTCGTTTTCTTGAACACGCAGAAATTCTGGTCCACGGCCAATACATTGAAGAAGTCGGCAGCAACCTCCCATGTCCGGAGGGAACTGAAATCTTGGATTTAAGCCACCTGACCGTGACTCCCGGCATGATCGACGCTCATATGCACCCGGAATTTTTCAACTGGCGCGATGTCTACAGCGATACCATCTACAACTCCGACGGTTACCGCACACTCGCCACCTATTGCACCGCCGAACGTGCCCTGCACGGCGGTTTCACAACTATCCGCTCAATGGGATGGTTCCGGGAATCCTATGAACTCGACGTCAAACGGGCAATCAACGAGGGATATCTCCCTGGCGCCCGCCTGGTTGTTGCCCCGCATCTTCTCGGTACAACCGGAAGCCATGCGGACATGACGCAGACCGTCCGGAGCAACCCGGTTCTCTGCGATTTCATGGAACACCAGTATTCCGGGCTTGGAAATGGACCGGATTTCTTCACGGCAGCGGTCCGGCGGGAGAAAAAGCTCGGCGCCGATTTTATCAAAATCATGGCAACCGGCGGATTTGCCACTCCGTATGATGATCCGGACGACATCCAGTTAAATGATGCGGAATTTAAAGCGATTTTCGATACCGCCAGAGAACTCCGAATTCCGGGCACGGCTCACGCCTACGGACCGCGCCTCATGAAAAAACTGATGGGCTTCGGTATCACGGGAATCGAGCACGGCTCCCTCATGGATGAAGAATCCGCCGAAATGTTTGAACAGACCGGAACCTATCTGGTTCCTACCTTCAGCCCGTTCCATGAAGCGATTTATCCGGATCCGAAAAAAATGGCACAGAAGTCCCCGGAATTTCAGCGCAAGCTGGGAATTTATCAGGAACGGATGCAGAAAGGTCGGAAAATCATCGTGGACAGCCACATCAAGCTGGGCTACGGCACCGATTTCGTCGCTGCCTACCAGAATTATGAAAGCGGCATGGAATTCCGCTGCATGATGGAGAGCGGCATGGATGCTTTCCGTATCTTACAGGCTGCCACGAAAAATAACGCAGAAATCTGTGAAATTGACTCCATCACCGGCACTATCGAAAAAGGCAAATACGCCGATATCGCCGGATGGAAGCGGGATCTTCTCACCGACAAGGATGCCTTGCGCGACTGCTCCTTTGTCATGAAAGAGGGCACCGTCTATGAAGCGAAAAGTTATCTGAATGTAGAATAAATAAAACGCATTCTGAACCATTACAGCAAGGAGGAAATGACTATGACATTTATGGAACTTAAAACTGCCCCTCACCTGTTGATTTTCGTTATTGTTTATTTTGGTGTTATGATTGGAATCGGCGCCTGGGCATCAAAAAAAATAAAAAGCAGTGAAGACTATGCACTCGCCGGTCGAAGCTTAGGTCCGTTCGTCTTAATGGGAACACTGCTCGCGACTTCCGTCGGAAGCGGAACCATCACCGGCGGCGGCAACTCGCTCGCTTACAACTACGGCTACTGGGCTGGTATCCAGTGGGTTATCCCGTTCATCGTTTTCTGTATCATCTATATGTGTGTATACAAGCAGATTCGAAAGAGCAATTGTTTTACCGTACCGCAGATTCTCCAGCAGAAATACGGCGCTGAGACCCGGATCCTAGGTTCTGTCATCAACCTCTTCGGTATGGCTGGTATCATTGCTTCACAGTACAAAGGATTTGGATACGTTTTAAATATTACAACCGGTATTGATCCGAAAACCTCTACCGTGATCGCAACTATTATCATTATTATCCTCTCTGTTACCGGCGGTCTTTTCTCCGTTGCATGGACAGATGCAGTCAGCGCATTCCTAATCGTTGCCTGTTGTATCGTCGGTGTTCCGTTTGTCCTCAAAGCCGGAGGCGGCTGGGAGTCCATCACCGCCACCGCAGCTGCAATCGACCCGAATAAGCTTTCCTTCTTCGGCGGACGCAACATCATCATCTGGATCGGTTCTTTCCTGCCGCTTATCCTTCTTGAGACCGGCGACCAGAACTTCTATACCCGTCTGACCGCTGCCAAGACTGATAAGACAGCCAGAAACGCCATCATCGGATGGGGCGTTATGGCGCTCATCGTTATGCCGTGCGTCGGCATCATCGCCTTCACCGGAAGCGTTTTATTTGGTACCAACATTGACGCAGGTATGTCCTTCCTGTCTACCACGACGATTATTCCGGCATTCATCGGCGGCATGCTGTTAGCAGCTTCCACCGCATTCATCATCACAACCGGTACTTCTTACCTGCTGACCTGTGGAACCAGTGTTACGTATGACTTCTACAAACAGTATATCAATAAAACTCCGGACGACTCCCAGACACTCTGGGTAAACCGGATCGGTACTGCTTTAATCGGTATCATCGCCCTGATTATTTTAAACTTCTTCCCGACAATTCTGGCGCTTCAGAACTGGTCCTACACCATGATCGGCGCCAGCATCACACCAGCAGTCCTCGGCTCCATGTTCTCTAAGAAAGTAACCCGTCCGGCTGGCTTCCTGTCCATGCTTTGCGGCGCGATTGCAACACTTACCTGGGAACTCCTCGGATGCCCGGGCGGATATCAGAGTGCTCTGATTGCAGCTCCTATCTCTATCCTGGTACTCGTTATCGTATCTGCCTGCACACAGAAAACACTGGCAGGCGAAGCTGCATAAATAATACTCATTGTGTTTAACCGGCAGTCCCGGCGCGACTGCAATTTTCCACCGCGTTTGGAACTGCCGTTTCCATTAAGAAAGAAGGGATTTCATGGCTTTTTATCTGAAAAATGCACACGTGCTGGATGTAGAAAAAGGAACCTTTTTCTCAGCTGATGTTAAAATTGAAAACAAAAAAATCGTTTCACTGGACGAAAAAGCCCCGGACGGAGCGGACGCGGTCGACTGTACCGGCAAATATCTGACTCCTGGCGTCATGGACGCCCATGTCCACCTTGTCTGGGATGGTACTTCCCCGGATCCGATGGGGGATACCATCAAAGACGGCAACTATGTCTGCTTTGCAAAGGGTGTCCGCGGCGCAATGGATTCCCTGAAAGCGGGTGTTACCACCGTCCGAGATGTCGGCTCCCACGATGACGCCTCCATTCCGCTGGCAAGCGCGATCAACCGTGGAATTATCCAGGGCGCCAATATTCTCCCTGCCGGAAGCGCCATCCAGGGTTCCTACGGACACTGCCCGATGATTGGTTTTATCGCAAATACGGAGGCACAGCTGATCATCAAGCGCTTAAAGGGCTATGATATCGAAATGTCAATCCCGCCGATCCACTGGGCAAAAATCATGGCGAGCGGCGGAGCTGCCGGTCTGGAAGATGTCGGTCCGTGTATGTATTCGCCGAAAGAACTGGAAACACTGGTGTATGAGGCGCACCGCCTGAATATGAAGGTAGCCGCCCATGCGCTCTCCTATGACGCCATCTCCAAATGCGTGGACGCTGGCATCGATACGATCGAGCACGGCGCTGAAATGACCGAAGAAATCCTTCTAAAAATGAAGGAACAGGGACAGTGCTGGGTACCGACGGTAGCCGTTTACAAGAGTCTTGTAGAGAGCGAGGGCATCATCGCTGATGTGATTGTAGAAAAAGCAAAGGTAGTCGCTGAAAACCAGCGGAAATCCTTTAAAAAGGCAATGGAAATCGGTGTGAAAATCATTCTCGGAAGTGACGCCGGCTCTGCCAACTTTGGTCCGCACCCGTCCGCCTACCTGGAAATGTTTACCATGCACGAATACGGCATGCCAAACGCAGATGTCATCCGGTGTGCGACCATCGCAGCTGCCAACGAACTCGGCATCGGCACACAGCGCGGCTCGATCGATGCTGGCAAACTGGCGGATATCCTGATTCTGGATGCTAACCCGCTCGATGACCTGCACGCGTTTACCGACCATCTGTGCAGTGTCTACAAAGAGGGTGTTCTTATTTGACATTTATCCAATTCCTATAGCGGATAACTGCGTGCGTATTTCGTTCCCCCTAATACGCGCGCAGTTTTTTCATTTTAGCGAAAAATCGCCTCATTTATTTATCGTATATTGAATATTTTTTCATATATTACCGCATTCCGTTTAATTTTTCCAGTAAATTACTTTCAATATCGTTTTTTAATATAAATTACACAAAATTTTTAATATATAACACAAATGGCAGATTTTTCAGTTGACATATCGAAAAACCGCACGTATAATTGGCATCAATTCAGGAAAAGCAGAATAAACATAACAGAAAATAATTGCAAGGGCGCATCTCTTTTACGATGAATGCGTCCTTGTTTTTATTTATATGGCAACTGATCACGTGCCGGCTTACCGCGGGCACAGCTGAAAAAGAGGAGGAACCATTATGAAAAAAAGGTGATAACAGCAACGGCAATGATGGCTTTAGCAGCTATGGCAATGGCAGGATGCGGACAGTCTTCTGCTCCGGCAGAAACAACCGCAGCTGCTACCGATGCCCCAGCGGAAGATACGACCGCTTCCTCCGATGAAACGAAAGAAACCAGCGCTGGCGCCAAGGACGCGCTGAAAGGCGTAAAGCTTAAATTCGGTACCACCGCACTGTTCGCGCCGTTTACTTACTACGACACAGACGGAACCACATTGATTGGGTTTGATATCGATATGATGAACGCCCTGAAAGATTATCTGGGATTTGAGCTGGACGGTGATATCCAGGTTATGGATTATTCCGCACTGACTGCCTCCCTGGCAGAGGGAAAGCTGGATATAGGCATGGCTGCCCTGTGTGCAACCGACCAGAGAAAAGAGGTCATGAACTTCTCCAAGACATATTATGACGCAGACCAGGTTGTCATGGTCAATACCGAAAGCAGTCCGAAAGAGATTACCGGCGAAGAAGCACTCCGAAGCGGTGACTACAAGGTAGCAGTTGAAAAAGGAACTGCCTCCCACATGTACGCACAGGCAAATTTCCCAGAATCCTGCATCGGGGTACACGATACCATCACTCCTGTTATGAATCCCTGGAACAGGGTAAGGTAGATGCCTGCTTACAGGATCTCGCCGGGCAGGAGGACAGCATGAATATCAAGTTATTCAGCAAAGAACGCTATAAAACCGGCAAGCTTCTCCTGGAGCCGGCGGTTGTATAGATATAGGATAAACGCAAAAAAATCGGCAGTAAACGAACTTATTTTCGTTTACTGCCGATGCTTTTACGCCTCTTTCGTCCCTTTATTCTTTCGATCCAGAATAACCAGAACCACAATCAGCGCTGCGAATCCCACGCCGGTTCCCACCCAGCCATTGGCGGTAATTCCGGCCGCCAGATAACCGAGGAAGCAGCACGCCGCTACGCACAGCACATACGGGATCTGGGTCGATACATGGTTGATGTGGTGGCACTGGGCGCCAGCCGACGCAAGGATGGTCGTATCCGAGATCGGGGAAACATGGTCGCCGCAGACCGCACCTGCCAGAATCGAAGCCGTCACGATCGTAAGGCTGTTCATATTTTCAGCGCCAACCACCGCAAATGCAATCGGAAGCAGAATACCGAAGGTACCCCAGGACGTACCAGTCGAGAACGCCAGCCCCGCCGCGATGACGAACATCAGGGCCGGCATCAGGGAGCCGACCAGCGCATTGCCGCCCACTACCTCTTTGACATAGCCGCCGATGTTTAAGTAATCCGCACTGCAGATACCAGACAGAGTCCAGGCAAGGCACAGAATCATGATCGCCGGGATCATCGCCTTGACGCCGATCGTGAAGGATTCACAGAACTCATTGAACCGGATTACACGGCGGATCATGTAAAATACAAAGATAAACACCAGGGTGAAGAAGGAACCAAGCACCAGGCTCAGTGCCGAATCACAGTTGGCGAACGCCTCAACCAGACCAACGCCGTCCAGGATGCCACCTGTATACAACATACCGCTGACGCAGAACGCAATCAGAACCAGGATCGGAAGAATCAGATCGATAACCTTTCCGTTGCCGGAGATCTCCATCGCCTCCGCCTCGACCGTCGTCTCTTTTCCGGTCTTTTTCACCTGTTCTTCATAGCGTTTCATCGCCGCGAAATCAAAATCGCCTGCTACCAAAAAGAGCATGAAGCAGATCGTGAGAAGCGCATACAGATTAAACGGAATCGTGTGAAGGAACAGACTGAAGCCGTCCACTCCGCTGTCCTCCGGAAGCGAAGAACCGACCGCTGCCGCCCAGCTTGAGATCGGCGCGATGATACAGATCGGCGCCGCCGTCGCATCGATGATGTAGGCTAACTTCGCACGTGTGATCTTGTGCTTGTCCGTCACCGGACGCATAACCGTGCCGACGGTCAGGCAGTTAAAATAGTCATCCACGAAAATCAGCATTCCGAGGAACATGGTTGCAAACAGCGCGCCCTTCTTCTAAAAAGCCACTCAGTGTCGGATGTTCTTCGCTTTCCTGATCAGTGCTACCACGATGCCGAGAAATGCCAGGAAAAGCAGAATGTTGACATTGCCCCCGATCTTCTCGCCCATGATCGCGATCATTGTTTCCACCGCATGAAGCGGATTTGGACCCGTAAATAAAAACGCGCCCGACATAATACCTATCAGCAGAGACAGGTACACCTCTTTCGTAATCAATGCAAGCGCAATGGCTACGATAGGCGGTATTAAAGAAAAAATCGTACCGCTCATAATTACCCCCTTATGGATTATCTGTACACATTCGGGCAAATTCTGCCCGTTTTTGAGCACACTATATCTACATAATAAATGTCCCCGGGCACTTTGTCCAGCGTCCGGGGACATTTTTTCATATTTTCTCTCTTTTTACTTTCTTTTCCTGCTTTTTACTCTGCTTTCTCCAGCTCTGCCAGTTCCAGAGCTGTCGCCTCGTATTTGGCAAGAATGACATTTTGAATCATGTCTCTGGTTTCCGAATTAATCGGGTGGGCAATATCCCGGTATTCTCCATCCGCAGCCTTACGGCTCGGCATAGCAATAAAAAGTCCTTTCTCTCCCTCAATAACCTTGATATCATGAACCACAAATTCATTGTCAAGTGTGATGGATACGATGGCTTTCATCTTACCTTCCTTCTCTATCCGCCGCACTCTTACGTCTGTAATCTGCATACCCATTTACCCCTTCCGTCTGTTCTTTGATGTACCCTATAATGTAAACCGCTCGTTCTTCTCAATGACAATCTTTACATCTTCCGGCGTACCGATGTGCGTCGTGTTGGCGCGGATCGTATCACGGCTCTCTACAATACAATTCTCAATCACTGTATTGTCCCCGATGTAAACATCATTTAAAATAACAGAATTCCGGATGATACAGTTATTGCCTACATATACCTTCTTAAACAGAACCGAGTTCTCCACCGTACCATTTAAGATACAGCCGCTGGATACCAGGCTGTTCTTGACATTTGCACCCGGATTGTATTTTGCCGGCGGAAGATCATCTACCTTGGAGTAGATCTCCGGGTATTCCTTGAAGAAATAGTGGCGTACATCCGGTTTTAGGAAATCCATGTTCGTCTTGTAGTACGAATCAACCGAAGCGATGTTGCTCCAGTAAGTTCCTAACTTATACGCGTAAATGCGTTTGAGGTTCTTATATCTGACTAAAATATCGGTAACAAAATCATACCGATCCTCTGCTGCACAGCGCTCCAGAAGTTCGATGAGCTGACGGCGGCGGATTACATAGATACCGCAGGAGATCATGCTGGAGGTCGCCAGCATCGGTTTTTCCTCAAAATCTGTGATACGTCCGTCATCATTTAACTTCACCAGACCGAAGCGGGTAACGTCCTCCTCCGGAGGCATCTCCTTGCATACTACGGTAATATCCGCTTTCTTTTCAATATGATACTCCAGTACCTTGCCGTAATCCAATTTATAGACACAGTCGCCGCCTGCAATGACCACATACGGCTCATGACTTTTCTTTAAGAAATCGAGGTTCTGATACAGCGCATCTGCGGTACCGCGGTACCAGTCGCTGCTCTCTGCCGTGATCTTCGGTGTGTATACATACATGCCGCCCTGCTTACGTC
>OGLZ01001186.1_pt1 | contig 10917 bp, 9 predicted proteins | sample 1572991 | NCBI WGS metagenome assembly OGLZ01 (sample SAMEA2581893, study PRJEB24529) | metagenome | biome: Human gut stool | place: China | collected 2011 | reverse complement strand
TTAATTGAGAACAGCAGCAGCAGGGATGCCGCGAGGATCACCGAAGCAATCGCGCGCGCCGCCGGGTAATCAAACTCCTGCAAGCGCACAAAAATCATCAGCGACGTCACTTCCGTCTTCCAGGCGATGTTCCCGGCGATAAATATCACCGCGCCAAACTCACCAAGACTACGGGTAAACGACAACGCCACGCCCGCCACCAGCGCTGGAGAAAGTTCCGGCAGCACCACTTTGCAGAAACTCTGCCAGCGCGTTGCACCAAGCGTTTCCGCCGCTTCTTCATATTCCGGGCCTAACTCTTCCAGCACCGGCTGCACGGTACGCACCACAAACGGAATGCTGGTAAAGGCCATCGCCACCGCAATACCAAGCCAGGTATAGGTGACTTTGATATCAAACTTCGCCAGCCATTCACCGTAAAAACCGTTTACGGAAAAGAGCGAGGCCAGCGTTAAACCGGCGACTGCCGTTGGCAGCGCAAAGGGTAAATCCATCAGCGCATCAAGCAGCGTGCGGCCCGGAAAGCGATAACGGGTTAAGATCCACGCCATCAGCAGGCCAAAAACGCCGTTAAAAATCGATGCCACAAACGCTGACAGCAGCGTTACTTTGTAGGCCGCTACTACCTGCGGGTTGGTGATCACCTCCCAGTACTGCGCCCAGCTCATCTGAGCCAGCTGCATCACCAGCGCGGAGAGCGGCAGCAGCAAAATCAGGCACACAAACAGCAGACTGGTGCCGAGGCTTAAGGTAAAGCCCGGCAGCACGCGTCTTGATGAAACTGCAAACATTAATTACGCCCCGCCGCTAACAGCTTGTCTAACTCGCCGCCGCTGGTGAAGTGGGTTTTCATCACTTCCGGCCAGGAGCCAAATTTGTCTTCCACGCGGAACAGCTCGGTCTGCGGGAATTTGTTTTTCAGTTTGTCCATGACTTCCGGGTTATTCACACGATAGTAATAGTCGGTGATGATGGTCTGCGCCTGTGGGCTGTAGAGCCAGTTCAGGTAGGCTTTTGCGGCTTTTTCCGTACCGTTGGCCTGCACATTTTTATCGACCCACGCCACCGGGAATTCCGCCAGAATATTGGTTTTCGGGATCACCACTTCAAAGCCCTGTGCTTCATACTGTTTACGGATGTTGTTCACTTCCGATTCAAAGCTAATCAGCACATCGCCCAGGCCACGCTCGGCAAAAGTGGTGGTTGCGCCACGACCGCCGGTATCGAACACTTCAACGTTTTTCAGGAACTGGGTCATAAACTGTTCGGTTTTGGCTTTATCGCCACCGTCAGCTTTATCCGCTGCGCCCCATGCCGCCAGATAGGTATAACGCGCGTTACCCGACGTTTTCGGGGTCGGGAAAATCAGCTTCACGTCGGAGCGCACCAGGTCGTTCCAATCGTGGATATTCTTCGGGTTACCCTTACGCACCAGGAAGCCCATGGTGGAGTAGAACGGCGAGCTATTATTCGGCAGGCGCGACTGCCAGTCGGCCGGGATCAGCTTGCCTTTATCGTGCAGGATTTGTACGTCGGTCACCTGGTTATAAGTGACAACGTCGGCTTTTAAGCCCTGTAAAATCGCCAGCGCCTGTTTTGATGACCCGGCATGAGATTGTTTTATCGTCAGTTTGTCGCCGCCGTTATCTTTTGCCCATTGTTGCTCAAACGGCGGATTCAGGGCGGCAAACAGCTCGCGGGAGACGTCATAAGAACTGTTCAGCAGTTCCGTTGCCTGTACATGGCCCGCCAGCAGCAGAGAAGCGACCAGCGCGAGTGAGTTCTTTTTCAGTAAGTTAACGGCCATTGCGCACCCTTATAAATTTAATGACTTTCTAATAGCCATCATATTTATAACGGACGTGAAAGGAGTAACGGTTTTATATACCGTTTGGTGATTTGGAAGTTGAAAAGGGAATAAGAACCGGGTTTAAAACGAAATCCTCCCCACAAATGCAGGGAGGAAACAGAGGTGAATCAGATACCGACGCTAACCGTCTCCGGCAGTGTGCTGCCGCCATCAATCACATTCTGTGTACCGGTTAAATAGCTGGATTCATCCGATGCGAGGAAGGCCGCCAGTTCGCCGACTTCCAGCGGATCGGCGAGGCGACGCATCGGGATTGCTTTCGCCATTTCAGTCAGCACCGACTCTGGATCTTCCGGGTTCGACTGGCGGGCAATGCTTTCCGCCATTGGTGTGCGCACGTATCCCGGGCAAATGGCGTTAACGCGAATACCAGACTGCGCGTACTCCACCGCCAGCGATTTTGTCAGGCCAACAATCGCCGCTTTCGTTAAGGCGTACGCCGTTTCGCCAGGATCGGCCACCATATCGCCAGTGACCGAAGACATCATCACAATGCGACCATCTTTGCGGGCAATCATCTCCGGCAGCACCGCCTTCGTGACGTTCCATACGCCTTTAATATTGATGTCAATATGGAAATCGCGATCGTCATCGCTCATATCGAGGAAACTGCCCAGACGACAAACGCCTGCGTTATTCACCAGGATATCAATGCGCCCTTCTTTTTCCTTCGCGCGTTTGATAGCTGCGGCTACCGACGCCGGGTCACGCACATCGGCGACAACCGCCGTACAGCGATGACCACGACCACACAGTTCGTCCGCCAGCTTTTCGATCTCAGGGGAGATATCCAGCAAGATTAGGTTTGCGCCATGACGCGCAAAAGTTCTGGCAATTCCTTCGCCAATTCCCTGCAATGCGCCCGTAATCAGTGCTGTCTTGCCCGTGAGTTTACCCATTTTAATGCTCTCCTTGTTAATACAGAGCGTTACACTCCATTCCCTCTGAAAATACAGGATAAACAAAATATTGCTGCGGATCAGCTCACTAATTCAGGAAAATCTCAATCCAGTCGCTGCTTTATGCATCATTTCAGGCGTTGTGTTAGCTCACTGCTGCGCTGAATCATTTTCAATGACTCCACATCATTGAGTTGCACAAGACCAACAAACAGTAAATCGGTAACAGAATTTTGCGCCGTGCGGGTAGACATCGACGAGCTACGCCATTCGGTTTCACCGGAAACGGTATCGAGCGTGAAATGCGCTAGCCGCCGCAGCGGAGAATCAGCCAGAGAAGTAATGGCAATCACCGTTGCCCCCTGCTTTCGTGCCGCTTCTGCGCATAAGACAATCTCTTTTTTACTGCCGCTGTAAGAGATAGCGATTTGTACATCGCCTTTTTTCAACGCCTGGGAAACGGTGGCTTGTACGTGCGTGTCGGCTTCGCAGGCCACGCGATAGCCAATTTTCATCAGTTTGAACGACAGATCGCGCCCCACCAGCGCCGATCCGCCCAGGCCCGTTATCTGGATAAACGGTGCTTTACTGATGACCTCAATGATTTTTTGCAGCCGCGCGTAGTCGAACAACGAACAGGTTTGCTCCAGCGCCAGCTCTTTTTCGCGATTCAATTTGCGGGCAATCACTTCCAGCGAATCATCACTGGTAATCGAACTGTGCAGGTGCAGCGCCGTGGCATTCGTTTTCTCCCGGCTGGCACTGTATTCGCCTATTAACGCCATACGCAATTCAGTAAATCCTTGCGCGCCGAGTTTTTGGGCAAATTTCACTATGCTCGACTGGCTAATGCCGAGCTGTTTCGCCATCTGCCGTGAAGAAACGGATTGCAGCTCACTCACGTTGGCCTGCAGAAAGTCAGCGATTTTTTGCTCGTTTTCGGTGAATTCACTCCCCGCATTGCTTATTTTCGTCAGGTACAACATCTTCCACTCTCCTGGGCTGGCAGCATAAATTCCGCTTAAGTTCTTATGACGCTCTTCACACTCTGCGAGTGTAGACTCAATGATTCCTTTAAGTCTGTCAATTCGGGATATATGATTCCATACATCTGCAATTATTTGATCGTAAATAGTAAGGTCACCACCGATGCAACTAGAAAAGATGATTACTGAAGGCTCGAACACCGCCTCGGCTGAAATTGACCGCGTATCGACGCTGGAAATGTGCCGGATTATCAACGATGAAGATAAAACCGTACCGCTTGCCGTTGAGCGCGTCCTGCCGGATATCGCCGCGGCGATCGATGTTATCCACGCCCAGGTCAGCGGCGGCGGTCGTCTGATTTATCTCGGTGCGGGAACATCCGGTCGTCTGGGGATTCTGGATGCCAGCGAATGTCCGCCCACCTACGGCGTGAAACCGGGTCTGGTGGTTGGTTTGATTGCTGGAGGCGAATATGCCATTCAGCACGCGGTGGAAGGCGCTGAAGATAGCCGGGAAGGTGGTGTTAACGATCTGAAAAATATTAATTTAACGGCACAGGATGTGGTGGTTGGCATTGCTGCCAGCGGTCGCACGCCGTATGTGATTGCCGGACTGGAATACGCACGCCAGCTCGGCTGCCGCACAGTGGGAATTTCCTGTAATCCGGGGAGTGCCGTTTCCACCACCGCCGAGTTTGCCATTACACCGATTGTAGGTGCCGAAGTGGTCACTGGTTCTTCGCGAATGAAAGCAGGCACAGCGCAGAAACTGGTGCTCAATATGCTTTCCACCGGGCTGATGATTAAATCTGGCAAAGTGTTCGGCAACCTGATGGTCGATGTGGTCGCCACCAACGAAAAACTGCATGTGCGCCAGGTCAATATCGTTAAAAACGCCACCGGATGTAATGCCGAACAAGCGGAAGCGGCGTTAATTGCCTGCGAGCGCAACTGTAAAACGGCCATTGTGATGGTGCTGAAAAATCTCGATGCCGCAGAAGCTAAAAAACGCCTGGATCAACACGGCGGCTTTATTCGTCAGGTTTTAGACAAGGAATAACCCATGGCCAAAGAGATCAGCAGTGAACTTCTGAACACCATTCTTACCCGTGTCGGCGGACCGGGAAATATCGCCAGTTGTGGTAACTGTATGACGCGCCTGCGTCTGGGTGTACATGACAGTTCACTGGTTGATCCCAATATCAAAACGCTGGAAGGCGTGAAGGGCGTCATTTTGACCAGCGACCAGGTGCAGGTCGTTTTTGGGCCTGGTAAAGCGCATCGTGCCGCAAAAGCGATGAGCGAGCTGCTGGGCGAGGCACCGGTACAGGATGCCGCAGAAATCGCCGCCCAGAACAAACGTCAGTTAAAAGCCAAACAAACCTCCGGCGTGCAACAATTTCTCGCCAAATTCGCCACCATCTTCACGCCGCTGATCCCCGGTTTTATTGCCGCCGGTCTGCTGCTGGGGATAGCGACGTTAATTGCCACGGTGATGCACGTTCCGGCAGATGCTCAGGGCACGCTACCCGACGCGCTGAATTTTATGAAGGTGTTCAGCAAAGGTTTGTTCACTTTCCTGGTGATTCTGGTGGGCTATAACGCCGCCCAGGCATTTGGCGGCACGGGCGTCAATGGCGCAATTATTGCCGCACTCTTTTTGCTCGGTTATAACCCCGCTGCAACCACCGGTTACTACGCCGGTTTTCACGATTTCTTTGGCCTGCCCATCGATCCGCGCGGCAATATTATCGGCGTGCTGATTGCCGCGTGGGCCTGCGCCCGCATTGAAGGCATGGTGCGCCGCTTTATGCCGGACGATCTCGACATGCTGCTGACCTCGTTAATCACCCTGCTGATCACCGCTACGCTTGCGTACCTGATCATTATGCCGCTGGGTGGCTGGTTATTCGAAGGTATGTCATGGCTGTTTATGCACCTGAACAGTAATCCGTTCGGTTGTGCGGTTTTAGCCGGGCTGTTCCTGATCGCCGTGGTATTTGGCGTGCATCAGGGCTTTATTCCTGTTTACCTCGCGTTAATGGACAGCCAGGGATTCAACAGCTTATTTCCCATCCTTTCAATGGCAGGCGCGGGCCAGGTGGGCGCGGCGCTGGCACTCTACTGGCGGGCGCAACCGCACAGTGCATTACGCAGTCAGGTACGCGGGGCGATTATTCCCGGTCTGCTGGGCGTTGGTGAACCGTTGATTTACGGCGTCACCCTGCCCCGCATGAAACCGTTTATTACCGCCTGTTTAGGCGGCGCAGCGGGCGGTTTGTTTATCGGCCTGATAGCCTGGTGGGGTCTGCCGATGGGCTTAAACAGCGCCTTTGGGCCGTCTGGTCTGGTGGCGCTGCCGCTGATGACTTCCGCACAAGGCATCCTTCCGGCAATGGCGGTTTATGCTGGCGGGATTCTGGTGGCATGGGTTTGCGGGTTTATTTTCACCACGCTCTTTGGCTGCCGTAACGTCAATCTGGACTGATATCATGAAACGGACAATGCTCTATCTTTCTCTGCTGGCTGTTAGTTGTAGCGTCAGCGCCGCAAAATACCCTGTTCTGACAGAAAGTTCGCCAGAGAAAGCAGGGTTCAACGTCGAACGGCTTAACCAGATGGATCGCTGGATTAGCCAGCAAGTGGACGCCGGTTATCCCGGCGTAAACCTGCTGATCATTAAAGATAATCAGATTGTGTATCGCAAAGCCTGGGGAGCGGCGAAAAAGTACGATGGCAGCGTGTTGATGGAACAGCCTGTCAAAGCCACCACCGGGACGCTGTATGACCTGGCCTCAAACACCAAAATGTACGCCACGAACTTCGCCCTGCAAAAGCTGATGAGCGAAGGCAAACTGCATCCTGACGATCGGATTGCGAAATATATTCCGGGGTTTGCCGATAGTCCAAATGACACCATCAAAGGCAAAAACACGCTGCGGATTTCTGACCTGCTGCATCACAGCGGCGGTTTCCCGGCGGACCCACAATATCCGAATAAAGCGGTCGCGGGCGCGTTATATTCCCAGGATAAAGGCCAGACGCTGGAGATGATCAAGCGCACGCCGCTGGAGTATCAGCCCGGCAGCAAGCATATTTACAGTGATGTCGATTATATGCTGCTTGGATTTATCGTCGAGTCGGTCACCGGTCAGCCGCTTGACCGCTATGTTGAAGAGTCGATTTATCGCCCGCTCGGCCTGACACATACGGTATTTAACCCGCTGCTGAAAGGCTTTAAACCGCAGCAAATTGCCGCCACGGAATTGAACGGCAATACCCGCGATGGCGTGATCCATTTCCCGAATATCCGCACCTCCACTCTCTGGGGTCAGGTGCACGATGAAAAAGCCTTTTATTCGATGGGCGGCGTTTCCGGGCACGCAGGTTTGTTTTCCAATACCGGCGATATTGCGGTGTTAATGCAAACGATGCTGAACGGCGGGGGCTATGGCGATGTGCAGCTGTTCAGTGCGGAAACGGTGAAGATGTTCACCACCAGCTCTAAGGAAGATGCCACTTTTGGCCTCGGCTGGCGCGTGAATGGTAATGCCACCATGACGCCGACGTTTGGCACGCTGGCAAGCCCGCAAACCTACGGTCACACTGGCTGGACCGGAACGGTGACCGTTATCGATCCGGTGAATCATATGGCGATTGTGATGTTAAGCAACAAGCCACATTCGCCGGTTGCCGATCCGCAAAAGAATCCCAATATGTTCGAAAGCGGTCAGCTGCCGATTGCAACGTATGGTTGGGTAGTTGATCAGGTGTATGCGGCGTTAAAGCAAAAGTAATAAAAAGGCCAGTCAGTAATGTTACTGCCTGGCCTTTAATCAATGAATCAGAAACGCTTACAGCGCCATCAACTTGTCCAGCGACGGTGCGAAATAATAGCCGCCGGTTACCGGTTTGGTGAAACGCAACATCGCATCACGCTTACCATCGGTATCGCCAAACATGCTCAGCAGTTGCTGCTCAATGTTATGCAGACGCGCGCAGTAGGCGCAGAAGTACAGACCGTGAGTGCCACTGGCAGTGCCGTACGGCAGGCTCTGGCGAACAATCTTCAGCCCTTTGCCATCTTCTTTCAGATCAACGCGGGTGAGGTGAGAGGTTTCCGGACGTTCGTCGCCGTCGATCTCTTCGTTGGCCTCTTTGGTGCGCCCGATCATCATCTCCTGATCGTGAACGCTCATCCGGTTGAGCTGCTTCAGGTTGTGTTCCCAACGCTGCACAAACACATAGCTGCCGCCCGCATCCACGCCGTCTTTGATAACCGCCACTTCGCGACGCGTCTCTTCACCCGCCGGGTTTTCCGTACCGTCAACAAAGCCGCTCAGGTCACGCTCTTCAACCCAACGGAAGCCGTGGATCTCTTCTTTCACTTCAATGCAGTCACCGAAGGCTTCCATCGCCGCCTGGGCGACAGAGAAGTTTACGTCGTGACGCAGAGAAAGAATGTGGATCAACACATCGAACTGGGTGGTCGGCGCAAGGCCTTTACCGTAGCCCGGAAAATCTTTCAGCTCTTCTGCCCCAACGCCGCCGCTCAGAGCGCGCCAGGTGTTGTTACCAAAGGCAACCACCGCACCAAGATGCGCGTCCGGGAATTTCGCTTCAAAAGTTGCCAGTTTGTCGGCAAATGTTTTACTGGCCGCACGCAGGGCGTCAACTTCCCCTTTCACGTTGGCTTCGATCCAAATCGCCGCGCGGCAATGTTCTGGCAAAATGCCACTCTGAACCTGAGACATTGTTCCTCCTGAAAATAATAATGCCACGCAATCCGTGGCATTGTTGAGCGCTATTTTACGTGTTTTTTCGCGGCGGCGGTTTGTTCAGACGCAAATTAACGCCGCCAGATAATTTTACTGACTTTCCAGTTTTTCAGGGTATCGTCCGAAGGCATTAACCCTTCAGGACCACTCCATTCCCCGCTGAACTGGTAGCTAATATGTTGACTGCCTTCGGCTTTACATTCGACGGCACGATTATCATCACCATCAGCTTTTTGGCAATTGCCAAATGCTTTGCTGTAAAGGTCGCTAAACGGTGTACCGATTTTAACACCGGTGTCAGCAGGAATATCGCTATCCAGCACGTCAATGCGACTGATCGTGCCTTGATCGCCGTTAATCACCATCGCCACGTTGTCGCCCTTCATCACTTCAAAAAAGCGCACCACGTTGCCGTTCGCGGTTTTCATTCCGCTGCGCAGGCGATAATCGCCATCAAGCGCATCGGCAATGGCTTGTTCTTGCAGTGGTGTGGACGCCGTTAATTAACCAACGCCCTGCTCGCTCACTTTGGTGGACGACCCAAACCAGTTCCACGGGTTAGCGGCCGACCAGTTAACTGACGACATCGTGGAACAGCCGGTCAGCATCAACGGCATAGCGCATAACATTAAACGCAGCGATTTCATGTCACTTCCTTTGGTTATTCAATAACGTTGCTTGGAGTGCAAATTCACCAAAAAGTGCCGTTATTCTTTTTCTTCATTAAAACAAGCGCGTAAACGTCGATTGGTCAGCAGCCAGATTAACGCCACAATATCCGCCACTACCAGCGCCAGACCGATACCGCTAACGGATTCACCGTTCAGCCACAGCCACGGTTGCCAGCAAAGTAAAACCACCTGCGCCAACAGCAACAGAAAATAGAGTACACGCCAGGTGCGAGGAAACGTAGCCCGCCGACCGCTCAACAAAAACGCCAGCACCGCCGGAATGCCAGGAATCAGCCCCAGCCAGAAATTATCGTGATCGGGATAAAACAGATTTAGCAGCGCAGTACCCTGCTCGCGCGACGCACCGGCAATGACAAACAGCACCCAGGTTCGCGCCTGAAGCAATAGCACAAGCCAGAAGAGCAAGGGTAAACGCAGGCGACCGTGCGCATCATAATGGACAGGATGAAACTCAGTACTCTTCATCTTCAATCAAACGCTTACCCAGACTCAGCACGTCGGCGTGTTCATATCCCAGGCGTTCATACATTCCGAGCACCATGTCGTTATCTTCCGGCACGTTGATCTGAATTTTCGGGCAGCCACGAGCAATCAGCTTTTTCTCCAGCCGATTAAGCAACGCATTGGCAATCCCACGCCCACGAAACTCTGGATGCACGCCAAGATAATAAGCAGACCCGCGATGCCCGTCATAACCGCCCATCACCGTTCCGACCACTTCACCGTTTACCTCAGCGACCAAAAACAAACTGACGTCATGGTTCATCTTACGCTCGATGTCCATTTCCGGATCGTTCCACGGACGCAGCAAGTCGCAACGCTCCCAAAGGGTGATGACCTCTTCGAAATCTTCCTGGCGAAATACGCGTATCTCCATGGTATTCGTTACCTTTTTGCGGGTTAAAAGGCTGATTATGGCGTGAACGGTCGAATTAGCCAATATCTGACGAAAATCGGTTGAAAAAGTGGCATAATGGGGAGTTGTCAACTATTGAAATGAAAAGTAAAACAATTCTCAACATCAAACCGTCGTAACGGATTACGCGATACGATATAACATCTGGAACTTTATTATTACAACTCAGGCCGTATGAGCACTTTTAAACCACTAAAAACACTCACTTCGCGCCGCCAGGTGCTGAAAGCCGGTTTGGCTGCCCTGACGTTGTCAGGAATGTCGCAAGCCATCGCCAAAGACGAACTTTTAAAAACCAGCAACGGACACAGCAAGCCGAAAGCCAAAAAATCTGGCGGCAAACGTGTCGTTGTTCTCGATCCAGGTCACGGCGGAATTGATACCGGAGCGATCGGACGCAACGGTTCGAAAGAAAAACATGTGGTGCTGGCGATTGCTAAAAACGTCCGTTCCATTTTGCGTAATCATGGGATTGATGCGCGTTTAACGCGTTCTGGCGATACGTTTATCCCACTTTACGATCGCGTTGAAATCGCCCATAAACATGGCGCAGATCTGTTTATGTCAATTCATGCCGATGGCTTTACCAACCCGAAAGCTGCCGGTGCTTCGGTATTTGCCCTCTCTAACCGTGGGGCAAGTAGCGCAATGGCGAAATACCTGTCTGAACGCGAAAACCGCGCCGATGAAGTTGCCGGTAAAAAGGCGACTGACAAGGATCACCTATTGCAACAAGTGCTGTTTGATCTGGTGCAAACAGATACCATTAAAAATAG
>OGLZ01001183.1_pt1 | contig 10939 bp, 11 predicted proteins | sample 1572991 | NCBI WGS metagenome assembly OGLZ01 (sample SAMEA2581893, study PRJEB24529) | metagenome | biome: Human gut stool | place: China | collected 2011 | reverse complement strand
TAAATTCCAATAAATAAAGCAAAAACTGCGATTCCTGCTAAAACGACAATCCTATTAGTTAGATTTTTTTTTGATTGTTGATTCATATTTGTTTACTCCTCAGTTAACATAAAATCATCGCTGCTCATTAAGTGTCCGCTATGTGCGAATCGAGCGAGAGCGCGTTTCCAGATAGCTTTTATTTCTCTACAACCAAGCCGTTGGACTAGCATCACTAGGCATTCGTAGATCTCCACGAGGTGATACCGCCACACTACCTACCTTAGGTCCGTCTGGCAGACATGAACGTTTAAACTGCTGGCTGAAGAATCTCCAGTAAAATTTATCCAGCCATTTCTTGATCGTTTCATCATCATATACACCGTCAAATGTTAATTTTGCCATGCGGTATAGTTTAGCTTTTGGGAATCCAAATCGTAACATATAATATAAGAAGAAATCGTGCAGTTCGTATGGTCCAACTAAGTCTTCTGTCTTCTGTGAGATGACTCCATCAACTGGTGGCAATAATTCTGGGCTGACTGGTGTGTCTAGGACATCCATCAGTACTTCTGATAATTTCTTATTCTCTGTTGTCTCTGCATAGTAAAGTACAAGGTAACGAACTAATGTCTTTGGTACGGAGCAGTTTACTGCATACATAGACATATGATCCCCGTTGTATGTTGCCCATCCGAGTGCCAGTTCTGACATATCTCCTGTTCCGATGACCATACCATTGTACTGGTTTGCCATGTCCATCAGAATCTGGGTTCTTTCTCTTGCCTGAGAGTTTTCGTAAGTTACATCATGGATTGAACTGTCATGCCCTATATCCCTGAAATGAAGATTAACTGCTTCATGAATAGGTACTTCTTTGAGTGTTGCACCGATTTTTTCGGTAAGGATGCCCGCATTCTGGTAAGTTCGGTCGGTTGTTCCAAAACATGGCATTGTTACTGCACAGATGCCGCTTCTGTCAAGGCCGAGCATATCAAAGGCTTTTGCTGTAACTAAGAGTGCAAGTGTTGAGTCAAGTCCGCCTGAAATACCGATTACGGCTGATTTACAATGTGTGTGTTCAAGTCGCTTTTTTAATCCTTTTGCCTGAATATTAAGTATTTCGTCGCATCGGCGGTCACGGCCATTTTTATCATTAGGTACAAATGGTGTTTTCTCAAAGTGACGGGTGAGAGTTGTGTCGCAAATGTTTTTAAATTCAAATTCAGCTACCTCATATCCGTTTGTTTCAGGATCATTGATGGTAAAAGTGGACATTCTCCTGCGTTCGCTAACAAGTCTGCCAAGATCAATCTCGCTTATTGTCATACCGTTTTCAAAGCGTTTTGTTTCAGAGAGAATACTTCCGTTTTCGGCTATAAGATTGTGTCCTGCAAAGACGAGGTCTGTTGAGGATTCGCCCTCACCGGCATCTGCATAGATGTAGCCGCTAATAAGTCGTGCTGACTGGTTTTTTACGAGTTCACGCCTGTAAAGGTCTTTGCCTGTTGTTTCATCGCTTGCTGAAAGATTTGCGATAACGGTCGCTGATGCCATGGCATGATAACATGATGGCGGAACCGGCATCCATAAATCCTCGCATATATCTATGCCTATGACAAGTTCCGGGAGATTTTTTGCTTTGAACAGCAGATTTGCACCAAATGAGACAAATGAGCCGGAATCTTCTAATTCATAACCAAGTTCAGGTATATCTATATAAGAAACTTCTTTAGGTCCGACTGCAAAATGCCTTGCTTCGTAAAATTCTGAATAATTCGGAATATGTTGTTTTGGAACGAGTCCGAGCAGTGTGCCGTTAAATACTACAGCGGCGACATTGTAAAGTTTAAAATTATTAAGAAATGGCAGTCCGACTATTGTTACCATATCAAGATTTTCAGATGCCTTGATTATCTTTTTAAGACCGTCAAGTGAGCCTTTGAGAAGAATATCCTGTAAGAAAAGGTCATTACAGGTATAACCTGATATTACAAGCTCAGGGAAAACGGCAAGTTTTACATCAAGTTTATGAGCTTCATTCATTGCTTTTATAATGTTTTCTGTATTAAAATCCGTATCACCGACTCTTATGTCAGGGGTGATGGCGGCAGCTTTTAAAAATTTATCTTTCATTGTTACCTCCGTTATTTTGATTAGATTGCTGTTTGAGGACTATTGTACCATAAAAAAGGGTTTTTAGACAAAAAAATAAGAATCGCCTGGAGTGACGATTCTTAAGGAGAAGGTATGAAAAAAATTTAAGCACTATCAAATGATTTCGTTTCATTTGATGATGTTATAATAACAAGGGAATGTGAACTTGCAATGTTATTTTTGTTAATTAAATGTGAACAAAAATTTAAAAAATATCATTTTTTGTAGAAACAGGGTATTTTTGTGAAAAACTAAAAAATTAACGGATAAAGATTAAGGATAAATAAGTAAAAAGCAAATAAAAAAATCAGGAAACACATAAGTATTTGTCCTGATTTCTTTTGGGCGTTAAAAAATATTAAATTAAAATATATAAGAAAATCAAGGAAAGGTTCCTTCGATTGTCTCAACATCAACAGTTGTGATGATACTATTAAAAGGAATTAAGGTCAAGGGGTAAAAGTTAAGTTGAAATAAATTAACATAATTAACGGGAAATGTGCTATTATAATAAGTAGAAAAATAAAAAACTTAATTTTATTAAGCAAAAAATATTAGGATTTAAGGGTTAATACGATATAGGATTGGAGAAAAAATGAAAAACGATGAATTAGACAACATAGATAAAATGATAATAACAATGCTTCAGGAAAATGCAAGAATGTCTTTGAAAGAGATTGCACAGAAAGTATATCTTTCCTCTCCGGCTGTTTCGGCACGAATAGATACACTTGTTCAGAACGGATATATAGAGGGGTTTCATGCAAGAATCAATCCAATCAAGTTAGGGTATCATATAAAAGCATTTATTAATCTTGAGGTGTCACCAATCGACAAAAAAGAGTTTTATCCATATATAAACAGTTGCAAAAATGTTGTAGAATGTAATTGTGTAACAGGTGATTATTCAATGCTGCTTGAAGTATTATTTCCAAGCACGGATGAATTAGATCAGTTTATAGGAGAATTACAAAAGTATGGCAGGACAAAAACACTTATTGTGTTTTCAACTTGTGTGGAGTACAGAGGACTTCAGATGTGATAATGGAGGATAAGGTTTGGATTTTACAGGAGCGTTTGACAATATGCCTGACTGCATGGTGGTTGTCAAACGGAATTTAGACAGAGAAGATGGCTTTGAAGAAGTATATTTAAATAAGGCATTTAAGAACAAAAAGAGTTTAACAGACAGTTTTGAATCAAATGTTCTTTTGAAAATTTTTCGAGACAGATATGATGAAATTAAGATGGTAATATCGGATATTTTTGCGGGGATAAAAAAGGCAGAGATAATTTCTTTGTATAATGAAGAACTTGGAGGAAATTTTTCTGCACAATTTTATATCGCAGGAGAACCCGAATATTGCATATGTATTTTCAGGGAAGAATTTGGAAGCATGGAGAATAAATCATTAAAGTGTGCTTATGATATTTCTAAAGTGGCAAATGAAGCGAAAAGTGCCTTTTTGAAGCATATGGGACAATATATGAAAACTCCGGTAAATTATATTATCGGGATAACTGATATGTTGTGGACATCTAAAAAATATTATCATGACAATGATAAATATATAAGTAAGATAAGAAATGCCTCAGATGTATTGCTGGAAAATATAAATAGGATGTTGGATGTAAGCAGGATAGCAGTCGGAGACACAAGACTTTTATATGAAAAAATTTCTATTAGCGAACTCATTGAAGAAATAATTGGTGAAATAGAAGAAGATATAATCGAAAAAGGGCATGAACTTATTGTAAATATGGATGACATATCACAGGATAATGTATATACAGACAAAATGAGATTAAAGCAGGCAATTAAAAATATTGTGCTTAATGCAGTTAAATATACATATAAAAACGGGATTATAAAAGTTACGGTAATAGAGGGAAAACAAAAATTTGGAAATTTATCATATATGAAATAATAGTGGAGGACAATGGTCCGGGAATTGAAAAACAATATATTGATAATGCATTAAAAAGTATCATATTTGAACATGACAATAAACAGAATGGACATGGAATCGGGCTTGGTCTTTGGATAACAAAAAATTCCATAAGAGTTTTGAATGGAGATTTAAAGGTTGATAGTAAACTTGAAAATGGAACAAAGTGTACGATAAGTGTTCCGTTGTCAACGGAAAAGGATTATTGTGAGGATAATAATTATCTTTCAGAAAACCAGGCATTGAAATTTATCAGACAAAAAAATAAAAACCAGACAAAAAGAGTTTTAATAGTACAAAATTTAATAACATCCAAAAATACACTCAGACAAAAACTGATATGTCTGGGATTTGATGTAGAATGTGCTTCAACGGGAAAAGAAGCACTTATGATATACAGGGAAAAAGGAGAGGGGTATTATTGTGCCATAATAACTGATGCACAGCTTCCGGAAATAAGTGGTTATGAACTTGCACTTGAAATACGAAAAGAAGAAAAAGGGATATATCTGCCTATAATAGCCCTGTCAAAAACCCATTATATAGAAGATTCCGTATTTTCGGAGGAAATGGGAATAACAATGCATATCAGTAAGGATGCAGATATATCCGTTTTGAAGGCAGCATTTGAAAAGCTAAATATTTAGCAAGGTGCTTTTTGGCAGCATTTTTCGCAAAGACCGTGGAAAATAACTGTATGTCCTTCTATTTTGCCGGGAAAGTTTGCATTTGCAATAATGTCGATATGCTCAATGGAGTCCATCTTAATATCTAACAGGCTTTTGCAGGCTCTACAGAAAAAATGATTGTGAGGAATGGGATTGCCATCAAAGTGAACAAATCCATCTCCGCAATCTATCTGTATAGCTTCGCCGTGTTCTACAAGAAAATTCAGGTTTCTGTAAACCGTGCCAAGACTGATATTGGGAAATGTTTTTTGGATATTTAAATAAACTGTATCAGCGGTCGGATGACAGGTAACAGACTTAAGATAGTCCTTTATTGCTTCACGCTGTTTGCTGTAGCGAATCGTTGACATAAAAATCACTCCTATATAATAGTAAAAAACAAAAGGTTTTAAGTGGATAAACAATAATAATTACTGATATAGTATATTATACCAATAAGGCAGGTATATGTCAAAAATAATAGTACAAAAAATTTAATAATAAGGTATAATATAAGTTATATTTATCAATAAAGGAATATTGTTATAAAAGGAGAAAACAGGATGGCACAAATGCGTATTCGCTTGAGTCGATTGAAAAGCGGAATGATAATAAAGGATAATATTTATTCTAGAACAGGGACATTTTTAATAGGAGCGGGGACTGTAGCTACACCTGATATTATTTCTTTGCTTACAAAACATCTTATAGAGTATGTTAATGTTGAGTATGATTTATTGGCACATGGGCAATCACAAACAAGTACGATAACTCCTGAACAGAAGAAAATATTTAAAGAAAAATTTTGTATAGCAGAGGAAACAGTATCGAAAAATCTTAAGAAAATGGTGTCAAATGATAAGGATATAGATGTAAATGAATTGCTGGAGTCATTAAATGAAGTTGTAACAAAAGCTGACAATACAGTGAATTTATGCGTTTTATTATCAAAGATGAAAGAAAATGCCTCTGGTCTTTATACACATTCTGTTAATGTTGCATTGTGGGGGCAGATACTTGCAGGATGGATGGGATACAGAGAGGATATGATAGAAAAAGTTGCGATTACGGGTATTTTGCATGATATAGGGATTCTTAAATTTACACAAAATGAGTTAGATGATTTTTCCTTTCACAAGGAACTTGAAATGGGAGCTTTTTCAAAACATTCACTGCAGTCGGTCTTTGTAAAAAGTTTTTCTTACGGAATCCATGCTGAACTTGTTAAAAATAAGGATCTCGACCAGAGTATAAAGCAGGCTGTTTTGACACATCATGAACACGCAGATGGTTCCGGATTTCCACTCGGTGTTGACAATAAAAGCTTAAATCCGATACAGAGAGTTATTGAGATAGCAGATGTTTATGATACGCTGCTTATGAGAGAGCCGGGATTTAAGAGAATGTCACCTTTTGAAGTATTGATACAATTAAATGAAGTGGAAGGTAATAAATATGATCCGTCAGCACTTCTTATATTTACATCAAGGCTTGCACAGACTTTCATACAGTGCAGAGTGCGGCTGAATAACGGTCAGGAAGGAAAAATAGTATTGTTTAATAAGTACAGTATATTAAGACCACTTATTCAGGTTGGTTCGGGATTTGTTGATCTGGCATTGAGAAAAGACTTAAATATAGTGGAGCTGCTTGATTAAGCCGGAGTGACATCAAATATGTGTAGCAGTCAAAAAGGCAGTGATATACAGGAAGTATGAAAAATTATAGTCAATATAGTTGATAGCAAAAAAGGAGGAAAACACTTTTGTGATTTCCTCCTTTAAAAATCTTTATATGATATTTACGCAGAAATTATTAACCGAAATATCTTTCAAGTAAGCCTTTGAAAGCTTTTCCGTGTCTAGCCTCATCTCTAGCCATCTCATGAACTGTATCATGGATTGCGTCAAGTCCGAGTTCTTTAGCTTTTTTGGCAAGAGCCATCTTTCCAGCTGTAGCACCGCACTCGGCATCTACACGCATCTCAAGGTTTTTCTTTGTGCTGTCTGTGACAACTTCACCAAGTAATTCAGCGAATTTTGCAGCGTGCTCAGCTTCTTCGTAAGCAGCTTTCTCCCAGTATAAACCGATTTCCGGATAACCTTCTCTGTGAGCAACTCTTGCCATAGCCAGATACATACCAACCTCAGAGCACTCGCCTTCGAAGTTTGCTCTTAAGTCTGCAAGGATGTCCTCGCTGACGCCCTGTGCAACACCTACTACATGCTCAGCAGCCCATGTTCTATCGGCTGACTGCTCTTTGAACTTAGAAGCTGGTGCGTGACAGACTGGACATTCAGCCGGTGCAGCATCTCCTTCGTGAACATAACCACATACTGTACATACAAATTTTTTCATAATGATAATCTCCTTTTTCTTATTAATTTTTTTTTATAACTTAAGACTTTCTAATGCAGTCACTGCATTCCCCATAAAACAAAGTGGAACTTGAAGTGATGATTCCATCAAAATTCTCCCCGGCCAGCCGGTTCACTTCTTCAATACTCTTCATATCCAGTTCCAGATCCAGTAACCGTCCACAGCTTGTACAGAGAAAATGATTGTGCGGAATAACATTTCCGTCAAATCGATCTCCGCCGTCAGGTGTTGGGATCTTGATCGCTTCGCCGATATCTGTCAGCAGATTCAAATTCCGGTAAACAGTACCAAGACTGATATTAGGAAAATCCTCTTTAACATGCAGATAAACAGTGTCGGCAGTGGGATGCTCTTTTGTTGAAGCGAGATAATGCTTGATAGCTTCTCGCTGTCGGCTATATTTAATTGCAGCCATAGATTCACCTCTTTCTGAAATTGAATCAATAACAGTAACGATTACTGTAATTAGAATATAACTTATATTTTAAAAATTGTCAATAGAAAAAAATAAGTTTTTTTTATTTCTCCTGACAAAATATTACAAAATAATTAACAAAATGGACGTTGAGATTAATAAAAAAGGGGAATAATTACAAATGGTGGAGGGCGATAATTATGAAAAAACTATTAAAACAGTTGACATATCTATGGTTGATTGATAAAATTACGGCGTAACAAAAATTAACAATTATGTAACAATTAAAACTTCCCACAAAAGATAAGGCTGGAAATAAAGGAGGTTTTATATGAGTAACATGCGGATGAAGCATAAGCTTATCATGTCAATGATGGCAGGGATGATCATAATTCCGGGGAGTGTAGTCAGAACACAGGCGGCAGAAACTGATGACAGTGAGAAGAGTCTGGTTCCGGTTACAGGAATTGAAAACATTTTGGAAGCATCATATCAGACAGAAATAAAGAACAATATCAATCTGTATCTGGTGCCGACAGAAGAGGGAGAGTATTTGAATATAGCGTTTTCTAATACGGGGGATTATACCTATATTAGAAGCGAAGCAGATGAAAACAGTGAATGGGTTGGAAAATTATATTCTGATTCAGCGGCAGTTGTGTTGGAATATTTGGATGGATGGACAAAGATTCGGTCGGGAAATGCAGAGGGGTATGTTCCGACCGAAACATTGTTCACAGGAGAAGAAGCCCGTTCGAGGTCAGATGAGTATACAAATGAGAATGTTACAGTCACAGCAGATTGTCTGAATGTCAGAAAAGGACATGGGACAGATACTACCGTATTAACCCAGATCGGTCAGGGAGAAGAATATCTTGTGACAGCAGATCCTGTAGATGGCTGGTATCCGATACAGGTCGGTGAAGTTAATGGCTGGGTGTGCGGTGATTATGTTATAGAGGAAAGTTCTTATTCTTACGGGGAGACAAAAGAGGAAGAACAAAAACGAATGGAAGCAGAAGAAGCTGCGGCTGCGGAGGCAGAAGCAGAAGCCCAGGCTGCAGAAGCGGCGGCTCAGTCAGTTGCGTCAGGGCAGGAAGTTATTGATTATGCCTGTCAGTTTATTGGGAATCCATATGTGTGGGGCGGTACAAGTTTAACAGATGGAGCAGATTGTTCTGGATTTGTCCAGTCCGTGTATGCACATTTTGGTATAAGTCTTCCACGAACTTCTTATGAACAGCGAAGTGCAGGATATGAAGTGAGTTATGAAGACGCACAGCCGGGGGATCTTATCTTATATGAAGGACATGTTGGTTTATATATAGGAAATGATCAGATCGTAAATGCAATGAATGAAGCTCAGGGAATTGGTATCAGCAGTGCAACGTATACAAATATCGTGGCTGTCAGACGGATTTATTAAAGAATAATAGAAAGAAAACAATGCATTGTCCAGAATATGTGTGGGAAATGAAAGATTTGACTGTAAATTCTAAAATCGATATTTTCCAAGAAAAATATACGGATAGTCAAAATGCACAAAATATGACAAGAATATTCAAAATAGCAAAAAAATAAAAAAAAGTAGTTTTCAACTTATCAACATTGAAAAATCGAAAAAATGAGGAAAAATAAAAGATTCCCTGAAAGTTATCCACATTATCAACAAAGAAAGATGTGAATAGTGTGGATAACTTTTGGAAATAAAAAGAACATTCGTTTTGGCTATTGTTATGAAAATGACGATTTGTCGAAAAAAAAAAGAAAACTGATTGACTTTTGAGTAGTGTGATAAACGGAAAAAGTTGCGTGAAAAATTCAGAAAATTTCATAGAATGATAATGAAAATAAGGTTGCTAAATCATAGATCAGGGATTATAATAAAAATTACTGTTCAATGGTGACAGAAATTAATTGAAAATAGAAATATGTAAGGAGGAAACAGTGATGGCAATTTCTAAAAGCACAACAATTGGCGAACTTCTGGTAACATTTCCAGAGTCAGCTCCGATTTTGATGGAGATTGGTATGCATTGTCTTGGATGCCCGTCATCTCAGATGGAGTCTCTTGAGGAAGCAGCTATGGTTCATGGAATTGATGCAGATCTGCTTGTAGAGAAGATCAATGCAGCAATGGCAGCCGCTGGTAAATAATAAAGAGAAAAGATATACAAGAAGCTGTTGTGCTCTCAAAAAAGAGAGTATGGCAGCTTTTTAGTATCGTTAAAAGTTTTTGTGGATAACAAGTGAAAAAGACGGTCTGAAGTGTGGGAAAAGTTATTCCCATAATTCCAGACCGTCTTTTTTATTCGTTGTTTAAATTGTGGATAACTTCTGAATTGCGTCTGCGGAAACAATGATTTTGCAATGCTCCTCCAGAAATGCAAGAACAGAAGAATCTCCCTTCTCAGGGGAACTGTACTCCGAAAGCATATTACATACTTTATTAAATTCCTGATCTGCACCATCAGCAGGTGCCAGCGCAAGGATAAAGGTATTATTATTCTCATCGTCCTTATATAGTGTATTTGCACCTGTATAGAACGGAGCAAGCAGGCGGGAAGCCTCAATTACAGAATCTAACGTGTCGAAGGAGAACAGGCGGACAGGAAATACCGGTACTGTTTCTTTAGGTTCCGAATCTTTTGCTTCGGAAGCCACTTCCTTCACTTTGTTAAGCAGATCAAAGAATTCATCTGCGCCTTGAAGCTTTTCAAGAACATTGCTGTTCAGTGTATCAGAATCTCCGGCAGGTGTAAACTTGGAAAAACGTGTATCAAGTTCTTCCGGATCCTCCACCTTTGTTATGATCAAAGTGATAGAGTCTGAAGAAGAAGGAATTGCTTCTATCATCAGAGGAAGGTCATCTGTCTCGAATCCAAAGTCGAAAGATGCCTGCTGCATCATATCACGGAATAATTCTTTTGCTTTTTCAGAACCGTAGGCAAGTTCAGAAAGGTGAAGCTGTCTCTGGCTTAAATCTTCTTTACTTAAAGTGCAGCGTATTTGTGTGTCACTTGTCAAAGTACAACGAATCTGATTGTCATTGATTTTTTCAATTTTCATATGATCACATCCTTATGTCTTATGATATTAAGATAATCTGTGGATTAAGAACTGTTCATTATGTTCATAACTAGATATATCTTTTCATCGTTTAGTATAAACAAAAAAAGAAAAGATGTAAAGGAAAACGAAAATTGTTTATAACTATTTTAGGTTATCAACAAATCCCACCCACTTATCAACAATAAACACATTGAAATTCCGAAAGGCTGCTCATATAATGGCACTTACAGAAGACACACCATTTGATAAAACGGAATGTTAAGAAAGGAGGCACTGAAAGCATTTCTGATTTTATCAAATGGTGTGTCTTCTGTAAGTGC
>OGLZ01001172.1_pt1 | contig 11014 bp, 10 predicted proteins | sample 1572991 | NCBI WGS metagenome assembly OGLZ01 (sample SAMEA2581893, study PRJEB24529) | metagenome | biome: Human gut stool | place: China | collected 2011 | reverse complement strand
GGACAGATTGGTAAATCTTTCCGTAACGAGATCACACCGGGGAACTTTACATTCCGTACAAGAGAGTTCGAGCAGATGGAGCTTGAGTTCTTCTGCAAACCGGACACAGACCTTGAGTGGTTTGATTACTGGAAGAGCTTCTGCCTGAACTGGCTGTCATCTCTTGGACTGAAAGATGAGGAAGTACGTTACCGTGACCATGATCAGGAAGAGCTTTCCTTCTACAGTAAGGCTACTACAGACGTTGAGTTCCTTTTCCCATTCGGATGGGGTGAGCTGTGGGGAATCGCTGACCGTACAGATTATGACCTGACTCAGCATCAGAATGTATCCGGACAGGATATGACATACTTTGATGATGAGACAAAGGAGAAATACATTCCATACGTTATCGAGCCATCACTTGGTGCTGACCGTGTTGTACTTGCATTCCTTTGCAGTGCATATGATGAGGAGAATATCGGAACAGAAGAGAAACCGGATATGAGAACTGTACTTCATTTCCATCCGGCACTGGCTCCGGTTAAGATCGGTGTGCTCCCACTTTCCAAGAAACTGAACGAAGGTGCAGAGAAAGTATTTGCAGAGTTATCTAAGTATTACAACTGTGAGTTCGATGATCGTGGAAATATCGGAAAACGTTACCGTCGTCAGGACGAGATCGGTACTCCGTTCTGCGTAACATATGACTTCGATTCCGAGGAAGACGGAGCTGTTACAGTACGTGACCGTGATACAATGGAACAGGAAAGAGTTAAGATTGAAGATCTGAAAGCATACTTCGAGAAGAAATTCGAGTGGTAAGATAAATAAGAAAAGCCCGGACTGTAGTTCACAGGTAAGCTTGTGGATTCAGTTTGGGCTGTTTCTTTATAGAGTTTTTGAAATAGCATAGAAGATAGATTGTTACTGTTCACTCCCGTGTCAATCACTCCGCTGATTGACACGGAGGATGCGTGTTTTGACTTGAATGCATCTCGCCCCATCGCCAAAGGCGATTTAAAATGGCGAGATGCGTTGCTGGTCGCACATCGTGTGAACAGTAACGATAGAACAGGAGGAGAATGACATGGACAGAAAAAATGCATGGACAACTTACAGTAAGGAAGAGCTGGACAGATTAGAACAGGTGAATACAGAATACAAGAACTGCCTTGATGCCGGCAAGACAGAGCGCGAGTGTGTTACATTGGCAGTTGAAAAGGCAAAAGCAGAGGGATATAAGGATATCAGAGATATCATTAAAAACGGTGGAGAGGTGAAAGCCGGAGATAAACTGTATGCCGTGTGTATGAACAAGACGATTGCGCTGTTCCATATGGGTACAAAACCGCTGACAGAAGGTATGAATATTCTTGGAGCTCACATTGATTCTCCGCGTATTGACGTAAAGCAGAATCCTTTGTATGAAAATGAGGAGTTTGCTTATCTTGATACACATTATTATGGTGGAATCAAGAAATATCAGTGGGTGACACTTCCACTTGCCCTTCATGGAGTGATTGCAAAGAAAGATGGCACAACAGTTCAGGTAAGTATCGGTGAAAAAGAGGATGATCCGGTCTTTGTTATCACGGATCTGCTGATTCATCTCGCGTCGAAACAGATGGAGAAAAAGGCTGCAACGGTTGTAGAAGGAGAAAAACTTGACCTTCTGATCGGAAGCCGTCCGATTGAGCAGGATGAGACATTAGAAGAGAAAGAAAAAGAGGCTGTAAAAGCAAATGTAATCAATCTTTTGAAGCAATATTATGACATGGAAGAAGAAGATTTTCTCTCAGCAGAGCTTGAAATTGTTCCGGCAGGAAAGGCTCGTGACTGTGGATTGGATCGCAGTATGGTGCTTGCTTACGGACAAGATGACCGTGTGTGTGCATTCACATCCCTTTTTGCAATGCTCGATGTGAAAGAAGTAGAGCATACAGCATGCTGCATTCTCGTAGATAAAGAAGAAATCGGAAGTGTCGGTGCAACAGGAATGCATTCCCGCTTCTTTGAAAATACAGTTGCAGAACTTCTAGCTTTGACAGAAGGGGAGTATGACCTGAAAGTCAGAAGAGCACTGATGAACTCCAGAATGCTTTCTTCTGATGTGAGTGCAGCTTACGATCCGATGTATGCTGAAGTGTTTGAAAAACGCAGTTCTGCATTCTTTGGAAAAGGACTCGTATTTAATAAATTTACGGGTGCCCGTGGAAAGAGCGGTTCCAATGACGCGAACGCAGAATATCTTGCGAAGATCAGAAATGCAATGGATGCACAGAGCGTTGCATACCAGTTTGCTGAACTTGGAAAGGTTGACGCCGGCGGTGGTGGAACAATTGCTTATATTATGGCAAATTATGGCATGGAAGTCATCGACAGCGGTGTCGCAGTGTTGAGTATGCATGCACCGTGGGAAGTGACAAGCAAGGCAGATGTATATGAAGCTTATAAGGGGTATAAAGCATTTATTGAAGAAATGAGATAAATGCCGAAAATTGTATATTAATCACAAAAAATAGTTGTTTCCAAGTTCTTATAAAGCTTGGACAACTATTTTTTTGTGCATGTTGTACATTGTATGAGGATTTATGCAAATATGCAAAATGACAGCATAATAGACAATGTGTTTACAAATCCTGAAGAATAGGTTAACCCGTATGAAAAGTATACAAAAAGTATTTGTAAAAATTGTATATAATTACGGACAAAAGACTTGACTCATAAGTATAAAACCATTAAAATATTATATGCGAAATAAAATTATTTTATTTGTAAAAATTATTTTAGGAGGTCATTGATCATGGCAAAATGGGTTTATATGTTCACTGAAGGTAACGCAGATATGAGAAACCTTCTCGGTGGAAAAGGCGCAAACCTGGCAGAGATGACAAATCTGGGTCTTCCTGTACCACAGGGATTCACAGTAACAACAGAGGCTTGTACACAGTATTATGAGGATGGCAGACAGATCAACGATGAGATTATGGCTCAGATCATGGAAGCTATCGATAAGATGGAAGGAATTACAGGTAAGAAATTCGGAGATAAAGAGAACCCGCTTCTCGTTTCCGTACGTTCAGGAGCTAGAGCTTCTATGCCTGGTATGATGGATACAATTCTTAACCTTGGACTTAACGAAGAGGTTGTTGAAACACTGGCAAATGCTTCAGGCAACCCACGTTGGGCTTGGGACTGCTACAGAAGATTCATCCAGATGTTCTCTGATGTAGTTATGGAAGTTGGTAAGAAATACTTCGAGCAGCTCATCGACAAGATGAAAGAAGAGAAGGGTGTTCAGTACGATATCGAACTGACTGCTGCTGACTTAAAGACTCTGGCTGAGCAGTTCAAGGCTGAGTACAAAAAACAGTTAGGTGAGGACTTCCCGTCTGACCCGGTTGTTCAGTTAAAATTAGCAATCGAAGCTGTATTCCGTTCCTGGGACAACCCACGTGCGAACGTATACAGAAGAGATAATGATATTCCGTATTCCTGGGGTACTGCAGTAAACGTAATGCCGATGGTATTCGGTAACTTAAACGATGAGTCCGGTACAGGTGTTGCATTTACCCGTGACCCGGCAACCGGCGAGAAGAAGCTGATGGGCGAGTTCTTAAAGAACGCACAGGGCGAGGACGTAGTTGCTGGTGTTCGTACTCCGATGCCGATCGCTCAGATGGAGCAGGAGTTCCCGGAGGCATATGCAGATTTCATCAAGGTTTGCGATGTGCTTGAGAACCACTACCATGATATGCAGGATATGGAGTTTACTGTAGAGAACCGTAAACTTTATATGTTACAGTGCCGTAACGGTAAGAGAACTGCTCAGGCAGCTCTGCAGATCGCTTGCGACCTGGTAGATGAAGGACATAAGACAGAGGAAGAAGCAGTCGCTATGATCGACCCGCGTAACCTCGATACACTGCTGCATCCGCAGTTTGACGCTGCTGCATTAAAGGCAGCTACTCCGCTTGGAAAAGGCTTAGGTGCTTCTCCGGGTGCTGCTTGCGGTAAAGTTGTATTCACTGCAGAGGATGCTGAGAAATGGGCTGAAAAGGGCGAGAAGGTTGTCTTAGTTCGTCTTGAGACCTCTCCGGAAGACATTACCGGTATGAAGGTTGCTCAGGGTATCTTAACCGTTCGTGGTGGTATGACCTCTCACGCAGCCGTAGTTGCCCGTGGTATGGGTACCTGCTGTGTATCCGGATGCGGCGACATCGCTATGGATGAAGAAAATAAGAAATTCACATTAGCTGGTAAAGAGTTCAATGAGGGAGACTTCATCTCCATTGATGGTACAACCGGTAATATTTACGAGGGCGAGATCAAGACCGTAGACGCTACCATCGCTGGTACATTCGGCCGCGTTATGGCATGGGCTGACAAGTTCAGAAGACTGAAAGTTCGTACCAACGCTGATACACCGGCAGATGCGAAGAAAGCTAGAGAGCTTGGCGCAGAAGGTATCGGTCTTTGCCGTACTGAGCATATGTTCTTCGAGGAAGACAGAATCGCTGCTTTCCGTGAGATGATCTGTGCTGACACTGTAGAAGAGAGAGAAGCAGCTCTGGATAAGAGCCTTCCGTATCAGCAGGGCGATTTCGAAGGCTTATTCGAGGCTCTGGAGGGCAACCCGGTAACCATCCGTTTCCTGGATCCGCCGCTGCATGAGTTTGTTCCGACTGAGGAAGATGACATCAAGAAACTGGCTGACGCTCAGGGCAAACCGGTTGAGACTATCAAGAACATCATCGCTTCCCTGCATGAGTTCAACCCGATGATGGGTCACCGTGGACTTCGTCTGGCAGTTACCTATCCGGAGATCGCAGTTATGCAGACCAAGGCAGTTATCCGTGCAGCTATCAACGTACAGAAAGCTCACGCTGACTGGTCCGTAAAACCGGAGATCATGATTCCGCTCGCTTGCGATGCGAAAGAGTTAAAATATGTAAAAGATATCGTTGTGAAGACCGCTGACGAGGAGATCGCAGCAGCAGGCGTTGATCTGAAGTACGAAGTAGGTACCATGATCGAGATCCCGCGTGCAGCTCTGACCGCTGACGACATCGCAAAAGAGGCTGAATTCATCTGCTTCGGTACAAACGACTTAACTCAGATGACCTACGGCTTCTCCCGTGATGATGCAGGCAAGTTCCTGAATGCTTACTATGACAAGAAGATCTTCGAGAGCGATCCATTCGCAAAACTGGATCAGACTGGCGTAGGTAAGCTCATGGAGATGGCGATCAAGTTAGGTAAAGCAGAGCGCCCGACCCTTCATGTAGGTATCTGCGGCGAGCACGGCGGCGACCCGTCTTCCGTAGAGTTCTGCCACAAGATTGGTCTTGACTATGTATCCTGCTCACCGTTCCGTGTGCCGATCGCTCGTCTGGCTGCTGCTCAGGCAGCGATTGCCAATGCAGGAAAGTAGAAGAGCGTAAATATTTTTACTTCACAACGCTGATTGTTACAAGGGATGATGTGAATGAGTACATGAAATATCATGCTGAGTACACGAAAGCGAACCGATTTAAAGATATTGTTTGCAAAATCTATATATAACTCGAAAGGGAAGCGCAATGCTTCCCTTTCTTATATCTCTCGATTAGGACTAAATCCTTAAAGCTATGGCTTAAAAAGGACTTAGTCCTTTTTTATATGCAAAATAAAAATTTTTTAAAGGAGGTTCACTATGAACAACACAGCGTTAGGAGCAGAAAACAATAAGAAACAGACAATCAATTTTATCAGCGAAGCACATGAAAAATTCTACTATGAAAAATTAAAAGAGGTACGCTATCAGGATGTGTACCACAAGGCACTTTGCTATTGTCTTGGTATCAGTGATGATACGAGAAGAAATATCAATAGCATCTATGATTTTAAAACAGGATGTGTAAAAACAGAGTGTCTGCATGAAGGCTGGCAGACCAGTGGCAGTATGAAGGTGGTGCGAATGGCATTTAATCTGTATTGCAACGGCACACCGAGTGTAGATGATTACACAAAAACAGAGGAACAGGTAAACGAGTGCAGACAGTATACAGTAGAGGATTTGTTCTGCTGTGCCTATGCACCTTTCTTTTGGCAGGCGATACAGATCCGCTATCCGGAGTATGCGACTTATAACCGGGAACTGTATGCCTTATTTGGAGGAGCAGACTAATGTTAAAAGTCAGACTGATGGGAACAAAGAATGACATTGTATGGTTTCAGAAAATTTTACAGCGTCATCCCAAAATTGAGGTATTGGAAATATCAGAGCTTTATAGCAACAAAGGAACAAACAAATATTACAGAGCTTATGCGGAAGTACAGAAAAGCAATGTGAAAAATCAATAGTAGAGAATAAGGAGAATTTTATCATGTGTAAAGTTATAGCAATCGCAAATCAGAAGGGTGGAGTTGGAAAGACCACCACAACAAGCAATTTAGGAATCGGACTGGCAAAACAGGGAAAGAGAGTTTTGCTGATAGATGCAGATGCACAGGGTAGCCTTACGGCAAGTCTTGGTATTCAGGAGCCGGATAGACTGGAAATTACACTTGCAACCATTATGGCATCCATTATCAATGATGAGGAAATAAAACCGGAGTACGGCATTTTAAGACATGAGGAAGGTGTGGATTTCATGCCGGGAAATATTGAGCTTTCCGGTTTGGAAACCTCGCTTGTGAATGTTATGAGCAGGGAGACGGTGCTTCGTACCTACATAGAACAGCAGAAAGACCGCTATGATTACATTCTAATTGACTGTATGCCATCACTCGGCATGATTACGATAAATGCTTTTACCAGTGCGGACAGTATCTTGATTCCGGTACAGGCAGCGTATCTGCCGGTAAAAGGTCTGGAACAGCTGATTAAAACTATTGGAAAAGTAAAGAGACAGATCAATCCGAAACTGGAGATTGAGGGAATTTTGCTTACAATGGTTGATAATCGTACCAATTATGCCAGAGACATCAGCAATCTGCTGATTGAAAATTATGGAAGTAGAGTGCGGATATTTGAAAACAGTATTCCAATGTCGGTAAGAGCTGCGGAGATTTCTGCGGAAGGTGTGAGCATTTATAAGCACGATCCGAATGGCAAGGTAGCAAGTGCCTACCAATCACTGACGGAGGAGGTGCTTGGCAATGAGTAAGACAGGAAGTGCCGCAAAGGTAAAGTTGAACAGTTTTGATGATTTATTTGGAACGGAGCAGCCACAGACAGGAACAGAGCAGGTACAGGAAATCGCATTGTCAGAACTGCATGAGTTCAAAGGACACCCGTTTAAGGTACTGGATGATGAAAAGATGCAGGAAACGGTAGAAAGCGTCAGGGAGCATGGAGTGTTGATGCCAGGCATTGCCAGACCAATGAAAGATGGCGGTTATGAGATTATTGCCGGACATCGCAGGAGACACGCCTGTGAGCTTGTCGGACTTACTACAATGCCGATGTTCATCCGTGATTATACGGATGACGAAGCTACGATTATCATGGTAGATTCCAATATTCAGCGGGAGGATATTCTTCCGAGTGAGAAAGCAAAGGCATACAGAATGAAATACGATGCAATGAAGCATCAGGGAAGTAAGGAAGGCGGACTTACGCTTGGAGAACTGGGAGAAGCGGCAGGAGAGAGTGCAAAGACGGTTCAGAGATATATATGGATTTCACGCCTGTCGGATTCGCTACTCGATATGGTGGATGCAAAGAAAATCGGTATCATGCAGGCGGTTGACTTATCATTTTTATCAGAGGATGCACAGCAATGGGTTTTGGTTGCAATACAGGAAACAAATGTTGTTATCACAACTCAGCAGAGTGCCATGCTCAAGGAAAGTGACAAAAAAGGGGAACTTACCTTTCCGATGGTTCGCATGATGTTGGAAAAAGAGAAAACCGTGGAGCGAAAGGTTGTCATAAAAACAGAGCGCATTAACAATTATTTTCCTGCGACATACAGCAGGGAGCAAATAGAGAATATTATTTATCAGTTATTGGAGAATTGGAAGAGCACACAGTAGAAAGGAGGAGCCGGGAATGAGTGAAATATTACAACTGGATTATTATTATGGAATAGAAGCAGAACAGTTCTCATTCTATCGTGTTCCCCGCCTGCTGATCAAGGATGAAAGATTTAAGAAATTATCCAGTGATGCAAAACTTTTATACGGTCTGATGCTTGATCGTATGTCCTTATCTATAAAAAATGAGTGGTTTGATGAGGACAATCGGGCATATATCATATACACCATAGACAGTATTATGGAAGATTTGGGGTGTGGAAAGGAAAAGGCGGTTAAGGTTCTTGCAGAGCTGGATTCTGTTAAGGGAATTGGGCTGGTAGAGAAAGTGCGTAGAGGATTGGGCAAACCGGACATCATATATGTGAAGAACTTTGCTTCACTGGCAGAAAATGTAGATGAAAAAAAGTCTAGAAACACTGATAAAATCACAGAAGTCGGAAAATCAGACTTCAAGAAGTCGGAAAATCGAACTCCAAGAAGTCCGGAAATCGAACTTCAAGAAGTCGGAAAATCGAACTTCAAGAAGTCGGAAAAACAGACCTCTGGAAGTCCGGAAATCGAACCTCAAGAAGTCGGAGAATCGAACCCTAATTATACTAACTATAATCAGACTGATTTAAACTATACTGAGGAGAGTTATATCAATCCTATCATTCAATCTGATTCAAGGAAAAAGGATACGATGGATGTGATGGATGATGTCCAGACATACATAGAGCTAATCAAAGAAAATATCAGTTACGATCACCATATGCAGTATGATGGTTATGGAAAGAGAGAGCTTTACGATGAACTGTTCCAGGTAATCTGTGAGGTAGTCTGCGTGAAGCATCCAACAATCAGGGTAGCAGGAGAAGAATATCCGTATGAGCTTGTGAAATCAAGGTTTTTGAAACTGGAAAGCAGCCATTTGGAATATGTGATTGGCTGTATGCAAAATACCACCACTAAAATCACAAATATCAAGGCATATATGGTTACGGCACTTTATAATGCACCCACTACGATAAATCATTTTTATCAACAGGAAGTGCAGCATGATATGTATGGGGGAGGCTGGCATGAAAAGGGTATTGTTTAAGGTGATACTGCCATTGCTTGTGATTGCAGCGTGGATGAATATGTGTTATTGGATTTGCATAAGGGCAGATGGCTTTGATTTTTTCCTTTACTGGATTATGATTGGATGCCCCTATGGTATCCGAAAAATGTGTATGTTTATTGTGCCGAAGAACTTTGGTATTGCTGGGAATATAGGAATTCTGGCATTAAATTGTGTCATTGGAGGTGTGATAGGCGGAGGAATTATTATTATTAAGATTACAAGTATATTTATCGAAATACTAAATTTTGTAAGATGTAAAAAATAGCCCGTTTATGCTATAATTGGTCTTATCTTAAAAGACTGGGAGAATATTTCATGAGTAATAATAGTTTTGATATAAGTGGTGATCTGGTTAGAATACACACTGCAGATGGTATGTTTCATGCGGTTGCATCTATACGGGATGATTATCGTGATGAATTGATGTCTGTCACATGGGGAAAGAACGGAAAATACTTTTACAATGCAAAATTGGGATACTTGCATAGATATATTATGGAAAAGTGGTATACAAAGGAAATTCTTGATACTATGACAGCAGATAATTTTGTTGTTGACCACATGGATGGAGATGGTTTTAACTGTAATATAAATAATCTATGTTTTCTCTCAAGAAATGAGAATGTAGCCAAAGGAAACACATTAGATATAGAGTGTAAGAATACAGAGCATATTGCATTAAAAATGTTTAAGGATTTTCAAACGGAATTGATACAGATTACCATTTTCTTTAATTACCCTGCAAAGTTAATATTGGAGGGACTTGAAAGAGATGCAGTGGTGGAACTGGCATTTTTATTATATGATGCTGATTACAGAATTGTTATAAATGATGCTCGTTCAATTATGTTAGATTATCGGAACAATTATGAATTTATTCCTAATAAACTTAGATTTATTGATTATCAAATAGAGGGAAGTTATGGTGTGGCACCAGGTATAAAATGGTTTGAAGAATATATTTCTGGGAAACATGGACATGGGGTTGCATTACTAAATCGGGTGGCACCAATTAAAAATTGGACGAAAGAGAAGAAAAGGGAATATATAAGTATTAGGTAAAAATAGCAATAGGGCAGTTATGAGTCGAGAGATTTGTAACTGCCTTTTTATAACTTCTGGTCACAACGTCCAGAAGTGGAAAGGAAATAAAATGGAATCAATGCGTGATACGAAACGGATTATGGAGCGGGAGATTAAGAAAGGCAGTACACCGCTTCAATTTGAAAGGATTGAACTGGACGCAACCTGTTATCAGGAGATCGCATCAAAAGAGAAATTGACAGAGGTATTGAAGTATCTCCATAGAGTGGGGGAATATAAGGCATTGGCGGGCAAGACCATAATCAATAATGTCTATACGTTTATGAGAGGAAAAACACCGGATTTTACAAGGGCAAGAAGTGTTTTTGACAGGGAGAAAATCTATCATCAGATGCTGCGGCAGGAGAAAAAGTTACAGCCGACTTATCAGGGAGACTGCTATGTCGAGACGGCAAGGTGTTACTTTTCTTTGCCGGAGGAAGAATGGAATACACACAAGATGACGTATCAGAAGAATGAAGCGTTTGGATTTATTATGTCAAACAAGTATATTTTGGGGTTATATAAGTATTGCAGGGAAGCTAGGCGGGATTTTGCTGTATGTTCAGCCAAAGTACCGGACAAAGGGAATGAGGTGGTTAATCGGCTTATGGATATGGAGGATGTAGAGGTATTGGCACATTGTCTGTTATTGGATGATGTGGTGCTGCGGGACGGAGAGATTGAAGCTAAGCTCTATACAATTTTTATAGGATAGTGAAAAAGTAACAGCGTTAAGGCAGGTATGAGATCGAAAGATTTTGTAGCTGCCTTTTTTTATTGCAACAACTTCTGGTCACAACGTCCAGACGTGGAAAG
>OGLZ01001166.1_pt1 | contig 11150 bp, 5 predicted proteins | sample 1572991 | NCBI WGS metagenome assembly OGLZ01 (sample SAMEA2581893, study PRJEB24529) | metagenome | biome: Human gut stool | place: China | collected 2011 | reverse complement strand
TGTCGATATAACCTGCCGGTGACGATCGTTATTTTTAATAATGGCGGCATCTACAGAGGAGACGGTGTTGATCTCAGTGGCGCTGGTGCACCATCACCAACGGATCTGTTGCACCATGCAAGGTATGACAAATTAATGGATGCGTTTCGTGGCGTTGGCTATAACGTCACCACGACAGATGAACTTCGTCATGCTTTAACCACCGGTATTCAGTCGCGCAAACCGACCATTATTAATGTGGTCATCGACCCTGCAGCAGGAACTGAAAGTGGCCATATTACCAAACTTAACCCAAAACAAGTCGCTGGTAATTAAATACTGACATCGTCTCCTCTTGCCAACTCATTATGCGATGGTGAGGGGACCCTTATCGGAAATACTATTATGCTAACATTTTTTATTGGCGATTTATTGCCTATTATCGTAATCATGCTGTTGGGTTATTTTAGCGGCAGACGAGAAACTTTTTCAGAAGATCAAGCTCGGGCATTTAATAAACTGGTATTAAACTACGCGCTTCCTGCGGCTCTATTTGTATCTATTACTCGGGCAAACAGGGAAATGATTTTTGCGGACACTCGTCTGACCCTTGTATCACTTGTGGTTATTGTCGGATGTTTCTTTTTCTCCTGGTTCGGTTGCTACAAATTTTTTAAACGTACCCATGCAGAAGCAGCTGTATGTGCATTAATTGCCGGTCCCCCCACCATTGGATTGGTGGGGGTTGCAGTTCTCGATCCTATTTATGGTGATTCCGTATCAACAGGTTTAGTGGTAGCAATTATTTCTATTATTGTTAACGCAATTACTATTCCTATTGGTCTGTATTTGCTGAATCCTTCCTCAGGAGCGGATGGTAAGAAGAATAGTAATCTGAGCGCATTAATTTCTGCGGCAAAGGAGCCAGTTGTATGGGCACCTGTTCTGGCAACGATCCTGGTGTTGGTTGGGGTAAAAATTCCGGCAGCATGGGACCCAACCTTTAATCTGATTGCGAAGGCTAACTCAGGGGTAGCGGTATTCGCTGCGGGGTTGACTCTGGCTGCACATAAATTCGAGTTCAGTGCCGAAATTGCTTATAACACCTTCCTGAAGCTGATTCTGATGCCACTGGCGCTGCTTCTCGTTGGTATGGCATGTCATTTGAACAGCGAACATTTGCAGATGATGGTACTGGCAGGCGCATTACCGCCGGCATTCTCCGGAATCATTATTGCCAGCCGGTTTAATGTCTACACCCGCACTGGTACAGCGTCATTGGCTGTGAGCGTACTGGGTTTTGTCGTCACGGCTCCCTTGTGGATTTATGTCAGTCGACTGGTTTCATAATTAATCATGTTATTGATTTTACATAAATGCCGAAGTGTCTTTTCACCTTCGGCTTTTTTCAAGGCATAAGCAAATGACAAATAATGAAAGCAAAGGGCCGTTTGAAGGCTTATTAGTTATCGATATGACACATGTCCTTAATGGACCTTTCGGAACTCAACTTCTTTGTAATATGGGCGCAAGGGTAATTAAAGTTGAGCCACCAGGTCATGGTGATGATACCCGCACATTTGGTCCCTATGTGGATGGACAGTCACTCTATTACAGTTTTATTAATCATGGCAAAGAGAGTGTGGTTCTTGATTTAAAGAATGATCACGATAAAAGTATATTTATAAATATGCTCAAACAAGCTGATGTATTAGCTGAGAATTTTCGCCCAGGTACAATGGAAAAACTGGGGTTTTCATGGGAAATGCTTCAAGAAATCAACCCGCGCCTCATATATGCTTCATCGTCAGGTTTCGGACATACCGGTCCGCTAAAAGATGCTCCTGCCTACGATACCATCATTCAGGCAATGAGCGGGATAATGATGGAAACAGGATATCCTGATGCTCCGCCAGTGCGCGTTGGTACATCTCTTGCGGATCTATGCGGCGGTGTCTATTTATTCAGCGGAATAGTGAGTGCACTTTATGGCCGCGAAAAGAGCCAGAGAGGGGCGCATGTCGATATAGCGATGTTTGATGCCACGCTGAGTTTTCTGGAGCATGGTCTGATGGCATATATCGCGACAGGGAAGTCACCACAACGTCTGGGAAATCGCCATCCCTACATGGCACCTTTTGATGTTTTCAATACTCAGGATAAGCCGATTACGATTTGTTGTGGTAATGACAAGCTTTTTTCTGCGTTATGCCAGGCACTGGAGCTTACGGAACTGGTTAATGATCCCCGATTTAGCAGCAATATTTTACGCGTACAAAACCAGGCTATTCTTAAACAATATATTGAGCGGACGTTAAAAACGCAGGCAGCTGAAGTTTGGTTAGCCAGAATACATGAAGTTGGTGTACCCGTCGCGCCGTTATTAAGTGTGGCTGAGGCCATTAAATTGCCACAAACTCAGGCGAGAAATATGTTGATTGAAGCCGGGGGAATAATGATGCCGGGTAATCCGATAAAAATCAGCGGCTGCGCGGACCCGCATGTTATGCCGGGAGCGGCAACGCTCGACCAGCATGGGGAACAAATTCGCCAGGAGTTCTCATCATAAATGTAAGATGTGCTGGTAAATAGCTCCCACATTTGAACATTGTGGGAGCCGCTATTTAGTCATTTTTCTGACAGAAAACAGCAATCTCCTGGTCCAGCTCTGCAATGTGTTCTTTTACAGAGTTCAGCAACTGAAGAATTTCAGGCTTACTGTCATCTGAAACAGGTGTTATTTCTAACTGATGGCTAATATTAATCAACTTTTGCAAATTCAGGATGTTAGCCGCACCGTGGATGCGATGAATACACTGATGGAAAGTTCTGTTATCGCCAGCTTCTAGTGCTTGAAACGCAGCGGGTAGATCTTTATGCGTTTCATGCTGGAAAGTCATGAGAATCTCCTGCATCAGTTGTAGATCGTTCGCCGTATTATTTTTCAGGGCTTCGATATCAAGGTGGCGATACTGAGGTGCAATATGCGCAACCTGGTGTAACTGACTTAAATGTGTTTTCAGTACATCCAGGGTCAACGGTTTGAACAAACATAAGTTCATGCCGCAACTTAACCCTTTTTCACGTTCGTTAGCCTGTGCGTTGGCTGTAAGCCCCCAGATGGGTAAGGAAGAATTTTGCTCACGGAGTTTGCGAGTCAACTCAAAACCATCCATATTCGGCATATTAACGTCAGTAATAAGCAGATCATAATGTTGCATACTGACTTTGTGTAGCGCTTGCACACCATCAGTGGCTTCATCAACATCATATCCTAATAGATTTAGCTGGCGTTTGAGTAATAGCCTGTTGGTCGGATGATCATCCGCGATTAATATGCTCAACTTTTCAGGTAGTGTGATGGGGTGTTCTGCTTTTGCCTCGACAGTCGCCACTTGCTGGCTAATTTCTACCGGGATTGTGATCGTAAATGTTGTTCCTATGCCTGGATGACTTTCTAATGACAAATCGCCCTGCATATTTTTAATTAATTCTTTGCAGATCATTAAGCCTAAGCCAGATCCTGTTTGCTGGCGACCTGCACTTGTTTGGCTGTAGCGTTTAAAGAGTTGTTGTTGTTCTTCCTGCGATAATCCACTTCCAGAATCCATAATCGTCATTTTGATAACAGCGTGGTTGTCATCAATGTGAACCAGGGAGGTCGTAATTTTTACTGCCCCCTCGGTGGTAAATTTGAGAGCATTGCTCAGTAAATTTGATAAGACCTGCTTAAACGCCTGAGGGTCGATCTTAACCAGGTAATGATCAGGAAATGTACTGCTGCAACTTAATGCGATCGATTTGCTTGCAGCAATCGCACCGAAAGAGTGACAAGTGTTCTGGACTAAAGTAGGGATATCGACCCATTGTGGTTGAAGTTGATAGTTACCCGATTCAATTTTGTCGACATCAAGAATTTCACCAATTAAGCCGCGGAGTGATTGTCCGGTGGCGTAGGCAAGTGAAATCGCCTCCACCCGTTGCTCCTTGCTAAGACCAGAACCCGACAGAAGTTCCAGGAAGCCCATAATAGAGCTTATTGGTGTTCTTATTTCGTGACTCATCGTTGCCAGAAACTGACTTTTTGCTACGGTAGCCTTTATCGCTTTATTTTTTTCTACCTCGAGTGCATTAATTAGATCACGCGTTTCAGTAATATCTTGCCAACCACAAATATATACTGCATTGTCACTTGCAGGAAGATTGCATAATGTATGCCAGTGATTAATGCATCTTTTCTCGATGCCATTATCAATTTCAAATACCTGTGTGTATATTGTTCGATTTTCTTTCGTTTCTGCTGTGACTTCATGCGCATTAGAAAAAACATCTTTAAAGGGTGAGTCACTGTTTTCTAATGGTAACATTGCATTTTTGTAGTAATCCGCAGTGAAATAATGTTCAAAAGCACTATTATGACTAATGACATTACCTTGCCAGTTTACAACATAAGTTGGATTCGGTAAGGAATCCGAGAGTGCTTTTCGGAATGATATTTGGTTTTCTAAATCACCCTGAATGACTTTACGACGACGAACTGAGCGTAACAGGTAGAATCCCCATAAAAGGCTACTGCCAACTAATAAAACGGATAATGTCGTAACAATATAAAATTGCTCGCTATATAGGTCCCATGTGTCAATGGTCACATTGGGCATTTTAATCCATTTTTCCGTCAGGCGCAGAACTTCGCTTGGGGGAATTGCATTCAGTGCTTTATTAATAATATCCTTAAGTTCCGGTTCTCCGCGAGGAAAAGCGAACGAAAGCGATGCATTCGGAACGCCAGGAATAAGAAAATGATAAAGTTCATTAGGATAGTAATGATCGATCATGTAACGCGAATTTAACTGTGTCGCGACCAGAGCATCAAGTTCACCTTCCTTAACCTTGTGAAATGCAGCGCTGGCATTATCGACCTGTATCCATTCAACCTCCGGATACATCTCTTTTAATTGCGAATGCAGCTCATAATAATATGGAATGGCAACTTTCATTCCTTTTTTTAATGTTTGTTCACTGTCAGGTGCTTTTTGCATGACAAAAACGTATGGCGTTGTTATGAAAGCTTCTGCAAATGAAACATTATTTTCTCGATCTTCACTATAAATAGCGCCAGGTATTATATCCCATCCACCGGGGTTAAGCTGTGTTCCGGCATGGATATTGTGTGAAACGGTGATCGGAGAAAAATTTAAACCTGTTTGCAAGGTAATAATATTAAGAATATCCCCCATAACGCCCCGAACCGAGCCATTTTCATCCGTCATAGAATAGGGAGGAGAGTAAGGATTTTCCAGCACCTTTAAATCGGGATGTTGCTTAATCCACTGTTTTTCATGTTCAGTGAGTTCTAATGGTTTGTTCAGAAAGGCCAGGTTTCCTGTATCAAGCCAATTTTGTGAAACTTCATAGCGAACTTCATTTGTTAAAGCATCAACAAATCTATTGAGTACTTCATTAAGAATGACGGATTCTTTTCTGGTCAAGAAAAAATTATATTGACGCGGCGAGTTATAATATTTCACTACATTTAAGGAGTGAGTGAAATAGCGGGAAATCATACTGCTGGTAATGATGTTACTACCAATAAAGTAATCATTCTGTCCGGCTGATACGGATGCTAATGCCTGATATAAATTTGTAAAAGAGATAATTGTTGCTTTTGGAAACGATTGATGAATTACCTCGTCTGGGGGGTAATTTGCTACCCGAGCAATATTTACTGGTTTTGGTGAGGTAAGCGGTCGCATTGAGTCGTGAAGGGTGGTTACCAGCGCCGGAAAGGTAATTATCAATGGTTTGGTTGCAGCAATGTCATTATTAAGAGGCGGCGAAGTAACTAAATGTGATAACACTATATCGACTTCACCTTCTTCCAGCGCGTCCATTGCTTTTTGATGATCTGCGTATTCCCGGAGTGTTAATTTGATATTTAACGCTCTTTTTAAAAGATTTAAATAATCAGCATTAATACCACGAACCTGTTGCTGCGAATCGGTATGCAACAAGGTAGCCGTTTGGGACTTGTGTACTGCAATCACAAGATTTTTTTTGCTCGCTAACCAACGTAATTCCTTGTTGCTCAGACGTACTGGATCAAGTGTGACACGGTTGTTACTACTGATGCCACGATATTCGATGTAATCTTCGTCTGCGAAACTTATGGTCGACCAAAGACCACAACAGAGAAGAAAAAAATAGGGTAAAAACTTCATGTGATTAGCCGATTTTGTTACGTTGCGCGAATGTGTAAAGATCCATCAGTGATTTACATTCTAATTTTTCCATCAGGCGACTTTTATAAGTGCTGACAGTTTTGTTGCTGATGAACATTTTTTCAGCAATGTCATTATTATCCTTGCCATCAAGAATATACCGCATGACACTAATTTCTTGTTTCGATAAGGAGTCGAGTTTTTGCTGGTCGGACGTTAAACTTCCAACAAACCGGTTGAGAGAGAAGGGGAAATAGCAGTAGCCATTTTTTGCAGCTTCAATAGCCGCAATGATATTGTTCATGCCTTCTTTTTTACTCACGAATCCATTAGCGCCAGCATCAGCACAATGTTTCCCGTAAAAATGGTCATTTTTAGCGGAGACAATAATAATAATTCCGCTATATTGGCGCTTCCTCAGCGTTTCTAACACCTGGATACCGTTAACTCCGGGGATATCGACATCAATGATGACGATATCAGGCTTAAGTGTTTCCACCCGCTGAACGGCGCTTCCCCCTTCAGTCAACTCCGCTAAGATTTCAATATCGTTTTTGATCAATAAATTACGAATTGCTGCGATAGCAAGAGGATGGTCATCAATAATTATTGCGTTCATAGATTATTCCCTTTGCAATGAAGCATCTCCCTTCTCCCTGTAGTAATACAGACATAAGGCGTCATCTCATTTTCTCAATAAAAATAAGAAAATCTGAGCTTCCTTTAAGATAATTCGACAAGTATACCATATAAATAGTCGGCATAAATGAAATGTCAACAATAAAATCAGGGATTGTACCGATGATTTATAGTTTCAAGTTGGCACTATAAGTCTTCTTACTAATCCTACAGGCGTAAGAATTGTATTGCAAAAGCCACGGTTTAGTCCTCTGTTGTTTTTTTTGCACCTCATTTAAATTAGGCCTCCAACGTTCCTGGGATAATGTGCAACACATGCACTGTGTTTGATATGAAGAATGAATGCTCTTTTCATTCAATTCATAAATTTCATCTATGAGAAATGAGAGATAATAGTGGAACAGATTAATTCAAATAAAAAACATTCTAACAGAAGAAAATACTTTCCTTTATTGGCGGTAGTTTTATTTATTGCGTTTTCAGGTGCCTATGCCTATTGGTCAATGGAATTAGAAGACATGATTAGTACAGATGACGCCTATGTCACGGGGAATGCAGATCCAATTTCTGCACAAGTCTCAGGTAGTGTCACTGTCGTTAATCATAAAGATACGAACTACGTTCGACAAGGTGACATTTTAGTTTCACTGGATAAAACTGATGCCACTATCGCACTCAATAAAGCTAAAAATAATCTGGCAAATATTGTTCGGCAAACGAATAAACTATACTTACAGGATAAACAATACAGTGCCGAAGTCGCTTCAGCACGTATTCAGTATCAACAATCTTTAGAAGATTATAACCGTCGAGTGCCGTTAGCGAAGCAGGGGGTTATTTCAAAAGAAACGCTGGAGCATACCAAAGATACGTTAATAAGTAGCAAAGCGGCATTGAATGCCGCTATCCAGGCTTATAAAGCGAATAAAGCTTTAATAATGAACACACCATTAAACCGTCAGCCACAAGTCGTTGAAGCGGCGGATGCAACTAAAGAAGCCTGGTTGGCGCTTAAACGTACGGATATTAAGAGTCCGGTTACCGGCTATATTGCCCAGAGAAGTGTTCAGGTCGGCGAAACAGTGAGCCCCGGACAATCGTTAATGGCTGTCGTACCGGCACGTCAAATGTGGGTTAATGCCAACTTTAAAGAAACACAACTTACGGATGTACGGATTGGTCAATCGGTCAATATTATCAGCGATCTTTATGGTGAAAATGTTGTGTTTCATGGTCGGGTGACAGGGATCAATATGGGAACCGGCAATGCGTTCTCCTTATTACCTGCACAAAATGCGACAGGGAACTGGATCAAAATCGTTCAGCGTGTACCGGTTGAAGTTTCTCTTGATCCAAAAGAACTCATGGAACATCCCTTGCGTATTGGTTTATCGATGACAGCAACTATTGATACGAAGAACGAAGACATTGCCGAGATGCCTGAGCTGGCTTCAACCGTGACCTCCATGCCGGCTTATACCAGTAAGGCTTTAGTTATCGATACCAGTCCGATAGAAAAAGAAATTAGCAACATTATTTCGCATAATGGACAACTTTAATGGCAATCACTAAATCAACTCCGGCACCATTAACCGGTGGGACGTTATGGTGCGTCACTATTGCATTGTCATTAGCGACATTTATGCAAATGTTGGATTCCACTATTTCTAACGTCGCAATACCGACAATATCTGGCTTTCTGGGAGCATCAACAGACGAAGGCACCTGGGTTATCACCTCGTTTGGCGTAGCAAATGCCATTGCGATCCCTGTTACCGGCAGGCTGGCACAAAGAATAGGCGAATTAAGGTTATTTTTACTTTCAGTCACTTTTTTTTCGCTGTCTTCCTTAATGTGTAGTTTATCGACCAATCTTGATGTGCTGATATTTTTTAGAGTCGTTCAGGGATTAATGGCGGGGCCGTTAATTCCACTGTCACAGAGTTTATTATTGAGGAATTATCCACCAGAAAAAAGAACATTTGCTCTGGCATTATGGTCAATGACCGTGATTATCGCTCCGATATGTGGGCCGATATTGGGCGGTTATATTTGCGATAACTTTAGCTGGGGTTGGATATTTTTAATCAATGTCCCTATGGGGATTATCGTCCTGACATTATGCTTAACCTTACTTAAAGGAAGAGAAACTGAAACTTCACCGGTAAAAATGAATCTACCAGGACTGACCCTGTTAGTGCTCGGTGTTGGTGGCTTGCAAATTATGCTTGATAAAGGGCGCGATCTGGATTGGTTCAACTCGAGTACAATAATAATATTAACAGTAGTATCAGTTATTTCTCTGATCTCTTTAGTCATTTGGGAGTCGACCTCAGAGAATCCGATTCTTGATCTCAGTTTGTTTAAGTCTCGTAATTTCACCATTGGTATTGTGAGTATCACCTGCGCGTATTTATTTTACTCTGGAGCGATCGTCCTTATGCCGCAGTTACTCCAGGAAACGATGGGGTATAATGCGATATGGGCCGGGCTTGCTTATGCGCCCATCGGCATCATGCCACTATTGATTTCACCTTTGATAGGACGTTATGGCAATAAAATAGACATGCGGGTGTTAGTGACATTCAGTTTTTTGATGTATGCGGTTTGCTATTACTGGCGTTCTGTGACATTTATGCCAACGATTGATTTTACAGGCATCATTTTGCCACAGTTTTTCCAGGGATTCGCCGTTGCCTGTTTCTTTTTACCCTTAACAACGATTTCGTTTTCAGGCTTGCCAGATAATAAATTTGCCAATGCCTCGAGTATGAGTAATTTTTTTCGTACCTTGTCAGGATCAGTTGGTACGTCGTTGACAATGACGCTGTGGGGACGACGCGAATCGTTACACCATAGTCAGTTGACAGCAACCATCGATCAATTTAACCCCGTGTTTAATTCATCGTCACAAATTATGGATAAATACTATGGTTCGCTTTCAGGAGTTCTTAATGAAATTAATAATGAAATAACCCAGCAGTCACTTTCTATTTCTGCAAATGAGATTTTCCGTATGGCGGCTATTGCTTTTATCTTACTTACGGTTTTGGTTTGGTTTGCGAAACCGCCGTTTACAGCGAAAGGCGTTGGGTGATGATAAAAGGAGGGGGTTATAGCGGGTAAGACCGGGGATCTTAAGTCTGCGCCATCGGCAGCATCGCTCACCCAGGGAAAGGATTGCGATGCTGCGTTGAAACGTTATTAACGGCCTTTTGCCAGATATTGATTCATCTCTTCTTCCGGCACCATTCCACCTCCCGTCGCCCACACCAGATGAGTGGTATTACGCAGTTGTTCTGCGCTGAAACCGTGCATCTGTTGGTAACTTACTGATGCACACACGCGCTGAGGTCCGGCCATACCCGCCAGTGCCGAAGGTTCAAGACGAATACCTTCTTCCTGCGCCAGCCAGCCAAGCATGTCATACATGGTTTGATCGCTAAGGGTATAGAAGCCATCCAGCAGACGCTCCATTGCCCGCCCGACAAAGCCTGATGCGCGACCAACTGCAAGGCCATCCGCTGCGGTAAGGTTGTCGATACCAATATCCTGAACAGAAATCTGATCGTGTAATCCTGTATGGACGCCTAACAACATACAAGGGGAGTGCGTTGGTTCGGCAAAAAAGCAGTGAACATGATCGCCAAACGCCAGTTTAAGCCCGAATGCGACGCCACCAGGACCACCGCCAACACCACACGGCAGATAGACAAACAGAGGGTTATCAGCATCGACGATACGGCCTTGCTGGGCAAATTGCGCTTTAAGACGCTGGCCAGCGACGGAATACCCAAGGAACAACGTGCGGGAATTTTCGTCATCAATAAAGAAACAGTTCGGGTCAGACTGCGCTGCTTTACGTCCTTCCTCGACGGCAACACCATAATCTTGCTCATATTCCACGACCGTAACGCCATGGCTGCGCAGTTTCGCTTTTTTCCATGCCCGGGCATCAGCAGACATATGAACTGTCACCTTAAAGCCAATGCGGGCGCTCATAATGCCGATTGATAACCCCAGATTTCCGGTTGAGCCCACAGCAATGCTGTATTGGCTAAAGAACTGTTTAAACTCCGGAGAAAGCAGTTTGCTGTAGTCATCATCAAGCGTCAGCAACCCCGCTTCCAGAGCCAGTTTTTCTGCGTGTGCCAGGACTTCATAAATCCCGCCGCGTGCTTTTATGGAGCCGGAAATGGGCAAATGGCTATCTTTTTTCAGTAACAGTTGCCCGCTGATCGGTTGCTGATATTCTTTTTCCAGCCGTTTTTGCATAGCTGGAATGGCAACCAGTTCTGATTCAATAATCCCCCC
>OGLZ01001165.1_pt1 | contig 11154 bp, 6 predicted proteins | sample 1572991 | NCBI WGS metagenome assembly OGLZ01 (sample SAMEA2581893, study PRJEB24529) | metagenome | biome: Human gut stool | place: China | collected 2011 | reverse complement strand
TAATTTTAACAAGAGTCTTTCAGTAAACTTTGATTATAAGAAAAGCAGTTTTGTACTTAACAGAAAGTCAGATAAATATGAGGTAATGCAGACATCTATAGGTCAGGGAAAGACGGGAATAACACCTCTTGAGAATGTACTTATAAGCAGTACGATAGCAAATGATGGAAAAATGATGACACCGTATATAGTCGATCATACGGAAAATGATGCCGGGAAGACGGTTAAAAGCTATTCACCTAAAAAAATAGGAAATATAATAGACAAAAAAACAGCAGGAACGGTAAAGAAACTGATGAAAGCCGTTGTCAGTGAGGGAACAGGAACGGCACTTAACGGATTTTCTTATAAGGCTGCCGGAAAGACAGGATCTGCTGAATTTAATTCAAAGGGAAACTCGCATGCATGGTTTGTGGGATTTGCACCGGCAGATAAGCCTAAGATAGCGGTGAGTATAGTGGTCGAGGCAGCAGGAACAGGAAACAGGTATGCAGTGCCAATAGCAAAAGCGATGTTTAGTGAGTATCTGGGGAATTAGTTATAAATTGTGCCTAATGCTTCTGTTGCAAAGATGAAAGAACGGCTGGAAACATTCTATCGTATCATTCGTGGTAAACATCCGGATACACCAATTATTTTTATAGAGGATCCTATTTTCCCTCACACATTTTATGATGAAAAGGTTGCTAAAGAGGTGCGACGAAAGAATGATACGTTGAAAGAGATATTTAATTGTTTAAAGAAAATAAATGAGAAAAATATCATTCTTATTTCATCAAAAAATATGCTGGGAGAGGATGGAGAAGCTACTGTAGATGGCATTCATTTTACAGACTTAGGTATGATGAGATATGCTGATTTAGTTTGTCCGGTTATAAAGAAAGCAATTAGATGAAATGGTGTTGCTATTAGTTTAAAATATAGCAACACCATAAATATTCTAGTTTTCAAATAATGTTTGAGTAGTAGTGGATTGTTGAAGAAGAAATTATCCAATAAAAGAAAGATATTGTTCAGATGGTTGCTAATAAAAACTCCTCTGTATAATCTTTGAATACTTTAGATTAGTTTGGGACTAATTTTTCATTTATTGACCTATATTTAATATCTTAAATAGTTCCAATTTTCTACTTTTGTATCAGATGATAGGGGTGCTAGTACCTTTATAGAGAGATAATGATCATTATTATATAATACGGAATTTAGTTTTAGATGCAGTTAAAAAGATAGTTCAAGGGATAACGTTTTTTGATAAAACACAGGGTATTACTTAAATCTATATGTAATGAATTACAAATCAATTAAAAAAAATATTCGAAAAATTGGGCTAATGTTTCTTAGTGCGGGACTTCTGCTTTTTTTGTCATGTGGTTCTGATGATACTAAGGATGTTTCTGGTGAAGATGGGGATGTAAATTCGAATCAGTATTTACAAGTACAGCCTAATGGACTAAATGTAATTAAGGTTTCCAGTAGTGATGTGACACAAGTTGTGTACCCTTTCTCTGTGGAGTTGAAGGGGGGCAGTGCGAGTACAGCTTTTATAGCAGAACTGGATGAGTGGAAGGAGGAGGATTTGAAGGCATATAATAAGGAGGAAGAAACTGCTTATAAATTATTGCCATCGTCGTTGTATTCGATAAGTACCTCACAGCTTGCTTTTGAACAAGGAGTTACTTCAAAGGAAATAGAAGTTAAATTTGACCCAGCTAAAATATTTGCTGAATTCAAGAAAAATGGGGCTGAATATGTGATAGCATTGAGACTAACCTCAACTACCGTAAAGGTTCGTAAAAGTCAGAGTGATTTTCTACTACATATTTCGTTTGATTATCCAATAGTTAGTTTGGCTACTACTTCAGAAGAGGTTAGCATTAGTAAAGTGTTGATGCCCATTTCTGTTAATACTACTTTTAATTATAAGGTAGATGGAGAAATAAAAAATAATCCTTGGAACTTTTCGTGTAAATTGGAAGTACCCTCTAATGCGAAAGAACTGGTTGCTGAATATAATAAGAACTATAAAACTTCTTATCAGCTTCTTCCAGCGGCTAACTATGATTTAGGAACGGGGATATTTTTCAAAGCTGGGGAGAATGAGGCTGCTGGAGAGTTTATAGTTAAGCGTGGAGGAATGGAGACCGTAAAATATTTGTTGCCTGTACGGCTAGGGGAGTGTTCTCATGAAAGTGTTGCTCTTCGTGATGAAATTTGTTACTTCAAAATAGGTATAACTTACACGAACCCGGTAATTACCTTCTCAAGTGCAGCCGATCCTACTGTTATTCGCACAGAGGATGGTTTCTATTTATATGCTACTCAAACAGATAAATATTGGGTTCCTATTTATTTTTCTAAGGATTTAGTGAATTGGGAATTTAAGAGAACTGCTTTTCGAAATGCGACAAAGCCGCAAATTCCTGGTGGAGGTGCATTTTGGGCTCCGGAAATCCGTCATATTAATGGTAAATATGTACTTTATTTTTCATGGGCAAAATGGGGAGATGGAGATGCTAGCTACACTGCAGTTGCTACTTCAGATAGTCCTTTAGGTGATTTTGTGAATAGTAAAGAGTTGCTGACGAAAGAAGATTTTGGGTCCAATTGTATTGATCAGTTCTATTATGAGGAGGATAATAAAAAATATATGTTTGTCGGTAGTTTTAATGGTATTTATGTAACTGAACTTACTGATGATGGACTTTCTGTGAAACGTAATGAGAATGGTACCCCAACTCTTAAAAAGCAAGTCTGTGGTAAAGCCTTTGAGGGTACCAATATTTATAAGAAGAACGGCTATTATTATCTGTTTGCATCTATAAACAATTGTTGTGATGGCGAGAGAAGTAGATATAAAGTAGTAGTGGGCCGCTCACAGGATTTACTTGGACCATACCTTGATAAGAGTGGTAAAGATATGATTAACAATGCTTGGGAGTTGGTATTGGAAGGAGATGGCCAGAAATTCTTTGGTCCTGGTCATAACTCCATTATTGTACAAGACGATGCCGGTACTGATTGGATGATATACCATAGCTATGTGAAAGAAAATGGTGAGGTTGGAGGACGTTTGGGTATGTTAGATCGGGTATTGTGGACAGAAGATGGTTGGCCCTATATAAAAAATTGTGTGCCTTCAACTTCAGATTTTCTTCCCGTATTTAATAATTAGGGTTGAAATGTTAGTTGGATATAGTTTTGAGATTAAAAAAATAGCGAACTAAAATTTAATGTATGAAAAAGAAAAGTTTTTGGAAGGACCGGTACATCAGATTGTTTACTATCATGATGCCGTTGATAGTCCTTTGTGTACTAGGTTGTAAGGACGATGAGTCGGAAGAAGCGGCTTTTGATCCGAGTAAGCCGATTGTGATTACTGATTTTGAGCCTAAAGAAGGAGGTGTTGGTAATAACTTGATTTTATATGGTGATAACTTCGGTAATGATCCAACCAAGTTAAAGGTTATTATTGGGGGTAAAGAGGCTAATATCATTAATGTTAAGAATCAAATACTGTATTGTGTCGTTCCACGAATGGCTGTGGATGGAGATGTAGAAATCAGTGTTTATGATGGTGAGGGAGAAGAAATAGCCTATGCGGAAGCCGAAGAGAAGTTTACATATGTAAAGCAATGGCTAGTATCAAGATTGGCTGGTCAACGGTTTCAAAATGAAAATGATGCATATGAACAAGATGGCTCTTTTGACGACTGTGGGTGTATTAAAGGGGCAACTTGGTTTTCCTTTGATCCAAAATCTAATTTTGAACATTTATAAATGACTGCCTCTGGAGTAGGTTAGTGTCGTTTGATTGATTTGGAGCAAAAGACAGTAACCATGCTTCCTGATTTAGGGAATAAAACAGAACGACCCACTATTATAAATTGGACAGTGGATGAAAATCAAGATATGATTGTGTCTAGAGATTTATCTAATAATGGAGCTGTAAATATCGTTCTTTCTCGTGCTTCAGGTTTTAAAACGAAAACTTTGTTAGAGGACAGTCAACATAAACAAAAAGGAGTGACCGGTGCTTTTGTACACCCCAAGACTGGAACTCTTTATTATACATTATATGAAACTCAACCGATGTGGCGATATGATTTTGCAACAAAAGAATTTACAACTTTTGCCAGTCATATGAGAACTAAAGAAACTTTACGAATGGTGGTACATCCTACGGGGAAATATGCGTATTTATTACGTTTGTATTCTTCTCAGCAAAATAGCTATATTGCACGAATGGATTATAATGAAGTATTGGATAAATTTTCCGAGCCCTATATAATTGCCGGTCATGCTAGTAAAGCTGGATATGTAGATGGAGTAGGAGGAAATGCTCGTGTGAATGGGCCTGGACAAGGCGTTTTTGTAAAAAATGAAGATTATACAGGTGCAGAGGATGAATATGACTTCTATTTCACCGATGAATATAACCATTGTATACGAATATTAACTCCTACAGGTAGGGTAACAACATTTGCTGGACGTGGAAATGGAAGTACAGAAGGAGGATATGCGGATGGGGCATTACGTACAGAGGCGCGTTTCTTTCATCCATGGGCTATTGCTTATGATGAAAAAAGAAAATGTTTTTATGTGGGTGAAAGAGGAGAAAAGCATGATGGAACAAAACAGGCTGTCATTCGTAAAATAGCCCAGGAAGAATAATAAATGATAAACACATATTTTATGATGAGAAAAAATATATTTATATGTATATTGTTGTTACTTTTCTCAATAAGTGCATGGACACAAGAAAGTGTAACAGTAACAGGTATTGTAACTGACCAGAATAAGGAACCCCTGATTGGTGTGAATATTGCTATAGAGAATATGCCCGGATTAGGTGTGATTACTGATCTAAATGGTAGATATAAAATTAAGACTTCTACTTATAATAAACTGGTATTTTCATACATCGGATATGAAACAGTGAATATATTGGTGAAAGAACAACGTGTAATAAATGTAGTCATGAAAGAAGCTTCTGCTACTGTCATTGATGAAGTTGTGATTACGGGTACAGGTGCACAGAAGAAAATAGCTGTTACAGGTGCTATTACTAACGTGGATGTGGATGCTTTGAAATCTGTTCCTTCTACATCAGTGGCAGATGGGTTGGCTGGTGTGGTTCCGGGAGTAATGGCAATGCAGACTTCTGGTCGCCCGGGTAGTGTGTCAGAGTTCTGGATTCGTAGTATTTCTACCTTTGGTGCTAATACTGCTGCATTAGTATTAGTTGATGGATTTGAACGTGATATTGATGAAGTAAATGTAGAAGATATAGAATCTTTTACTGTACTGAAAGATGCTTCTGCTACTGCTATTTATGGAAGTAAGGGTGCAAATGGTGTCGTTTTAATTAATACAAAACGAGGAAAAGAGAGTAAGATTAATATTGATGCGAAAGTAGAAGGATTTTATAGCACTTTTACTCAGGCACCGGAGTTTGTAGATGGATATACATATGCTTCTATGGCTAATGAGGCTAGATTGACACGAAATCAAGAGGCACTTTATTCTCCAACGGAACTAGAATTATTCCGTTCAGGGCTTGATCCAGATCGATTTCCTAATGTAGACTGGATGGATGTGATGATGCGTGATGGTGCTTGGAGTTCGCGTGCTACTCTGAATATGCGTGGTGGTGGTCGAACAGCTCGTTATTTTGTGTCTGGTAGTTATCAAAATCAACAAGGTATGTATAAGGTAGATAAAGCGCTAAAGGATTATAATACCAATACAAATTATAGAAAATGGACATATCGTATGAATCTGGATATTGATATTACAAAGACTACTTTGTTGAAAGTGGGATTATCCGGTTCATTACGTAAACAGAATGATCCAGGAAGTGGAACGGATAATCTTTGGTCGGTGCTTATGGGATATAACCCTATTATGATGCCTGTAGTTTATTCGGATGGAAAATTTCCTGCTTGGTCTGATAAGGATGATAATATGAATCCTTGGGTACAAGCCACTCAAACAGGTTTTAATGAGAGTTGGAAGAATAATATTCAGACCAATGTAACATTAGAACAAAAGTTGGATTTTATAACAAAAGGATTACGATTTATTGGCAGATTTGGATATGATACTTATAATTCAAATTGGGTTAAACGCTATAAGTGTCCAGAAGTTTATAGAGCCGATCGTTATCGTCAACCAGATGGAACGCTTAATTTTACTCGGGTAAGGGAAGCTGTTCCTATGACGCAGACATCTAACTCGGAGGGTGATAGAAGAGAATTCTTTGAGTGGGAATTGCATTATAATCGTGGATTTAAGGAACATCATGTAGGGGGTGTTTTAAAGTACACTCAATCGTCCAAGGTCTTTACACAAAATTTAGGAACTGACTTGAAGACCGGTATGGCTCAACGTAATCAGGGATTAGCTGGTCGGGTAAATTACAACTGGAATTATCGTTATTTCGTAGATTTTAATTTTGGATATACTGGGTCTGAAAATTTCCACAAAGACTATCGCTTTGGCTTTTTTCCGGCTATTTCTGGTGCATGGAATTTGGCAGAAGAACCTTTCATGAAGAAACTGGCGGGAAAATGGGTTAATATGCTTAAAATCCGTTACTCTTATGGAAAGACAGGTAATGCCAATCTAGGTAAAAATGTCCGTTTCCCTTATTTGTATAGTATTGGTGATGGAGGGACTTTTAACTTTGCTGATATATCTGTGGGAGACAAAAGTTGGACTGGAAAGTATTATTCTAGTATTGCTTCTCCCAATGTTTCATGGGAAGTTTCAACGAAACAAGATTTAGGTATTGATTTTTCTTTTTTGAGTGATCGATTGTCAGGTGCTATTGATTATTTCTATGAACGACGCGAGGGAATTTATATGGAACGCAAATCTGTTCCTTATGAAGTCGGATTGGAAAGTAATCCTAAGGCAAATGTGGGTATTGTAGAGGCGAAAGGATTTGATGGACACTTTGCTTGGAAGCAAAAGATAGGAAAAGTAGATTTCACTTTGCGAGGTAATATGACTTATAGCAAGAATAAAATTATAGAACGAGATGAAGAAAATACTATTTATGAGTATAAACTTGATCAAGGGCATCGTGTGAATCAAGCAACTGGGTTTATTGCCTTGGGATTATTCAAGGACTATGAAGAAATTAGAAATAGTCCGAAACAAGAATTCAAATATACAAAAACCCAGAATGGGTATACAGAAGGTGAGATATACGAAATCATGCCAGGAGATATTAAATATAAAGATATTAATGGTGATGGTATAATTGATGGTAATGATAAAGTCGCTATTGGAGCAACGACTAAACCAAATTTGATTTATGGATTTGGTATGTCAGCTAAATGGAAAGGATTAGATGTGAATGTTCATTTTCAGGGATCAGGTAAATCTACTTTCTTTATTGATGGAACTACCGTGCAGATGTTTAGTGGTGGTGATGGATGGGGAAATGTATTGAAGGAGATGGCTAATGGTAATCGTTGGATCTTAGGAGTAAATGAAGATCCTAATGCTGAATTTCCTCGTTTAACCTATGGTCAGAATCCTAATAATTATCAGAAATCTGATTATTGGCTGAGAGATGGATCTTATCTACGTTTAAAAACCTTAGATATCGGTTATTCTCTTCCGACAGCTTTGGTGAATAAGATTCACTTAAATAGAGTACGTGTTTTCTTTGTCGGAACTAATTTGTTGACTTTCTCTGATTTTAAACTTTGGGATCCAGAATTAGGAGTTTCTGATGGAAAGAAATACCCTTTGAGTAGAACGTTCTCATTGGGTGTATCTGTTAACTTATAAACAATGTAAATATGAAAAAATATATTATAACTTTGTGTTTGGTAGTAGGGCTGGGTACCACTATTGTCGGATGTCGTGATTATTTGGATTCGGACTACATTTTTGATGAACGTATGTCTATAGAACAAGTGTTTCAGAGTAAAGATTATACAAATGAATGGTTGGCGCGTGGCTATACTTACTTGAAACATGATTATCTCCAGCAGGTGAATAGTAAGAAAAATACGTCTTTCAATTTTGCAGACGACATGTATTATGGTGATTTGAATTATGTAGATTGGAAGAGTGGTAATTATACAGAAAAAGGATTGGGGACTGGGAATAGTCTATATATTTGGCAACCTGCTTATCAAGGAATTCGTCATTTGTCTGTTTTCCTTAATAACATAGACATGAATAAGGAGTTTTCCGAACCAGAAATTGCCGATATGAAAGGACAAGCGCATTTTTTGCGGGCATATTGTTATTGGATGTTGATTCGTTCGTTTGGTCCTGTCCCTATTTTGCCAGATGAGGGTATTGACTATACGAAAGAATATGACGAGATTGCCTATCCGAGGAATTCATATGATGAATGTGTTGATTACATTTCTAATGAATTAGTAAAAGCTGCTATGTTGCTAGAGGAGGCACGAGGTCCACAAGATATAGTACGTCCTACTCGTGGAGCAGCTTTGAGTCTCCGTTCCAGAGTGTTGTTATACGCTGCTAGTCCCCTATTTAATGGAAAAGCTCCTGCAGAGGTGATTGCTGCATTGGTGGACAAGAGTGGAAAAAAACTGTTGTCTGATACTTATGATGAACGGAAATGGGCTATAGCGGCAGCTGCTGCAAAAGATGTAATAGAGTTAGGCAAATATCAACTGTATGTTGCTTATAAAAGTGAAGGAGGTTCAAGTTTATCTGACCCTGCAACTATTACTCCTCCGGACGATGAAGGAACTTTCCATTCTAACCCTTGGCCTAAAGGTTGGCAAAATATTGACCCATTTAAATCCTACCGTGCATTGTTTGACGGAGAAGTCTCTGCCTATGGAAACTCTGAGATCATATTTACTAGGGGGACTAATCAGGGAGCGGAAAATATAAAAGTGATGGTTATCCACCAATTACCTCGTTCACAGGGGGGAGGATACAATTGTCACGGCATGACTCAGAAGCAATGTGATGCCTATTATATGAAAGATGGTAGTGATTGTCCAGGTATGAACTCAATGTATGCAGGAATGGAAGGATATACAGACCCCAGTCGTTATAACAATGATCCTCGACCAACTGAGGAAGTAACGAAAGACGAATTGAGTAAGTATCCAGAATTAGGGGCAAAAGGAGTTGGCGTTTCTAAACAATATGCAGGTCGCGAACCTCGTTTCTATGCATCGGTAGCTTATAATGGAAGTGTTTGGCATATGTTAAATGCCGACATAAACCAAAAGGAGGAAAAAGATGTACAGATTTTCTATTACAGAGGCGAATCAGATGGTTATAAAATAGGAACTAACTGGCTTAATACTGGTATTGGGATTAAAAAGTTTGTGCATCCAAACGACTTGTCAGATGCAGATAAAGCATACGATGCAAGTCGCATTGAGGCTAAATATGCTCCGGATATCCGTTATGCAGAGATTTTGCTGAATTATGCGGAAGCACTGAATGAGGTGCAAGGTACATATGAGATCCCTTCATGGAATGGAGAAAAAATGCATACTATAACACGTAAAACAGAAGAATTGAAGAAAGGGGTTCAACCAATCCGTATCCGTGCAGGGTTACCAGATTATGATGTGTATGATAGTCCTGATAAATTTCGTATTAAGATTAAGCGGGAACGTCAGATTGAATTGTTTGCGGAGGGGCATCGTTTCTTTGATATTCGTCGTTGGTGTGATGCGCCGGTAGAGGAATCAGTTCCTATGTATGGATGTAATATTTATATCAGTAAAGAAGATCCTGCAGGGTTCCATACTCCAGTAGAAACGACTTCAATGCCAACGATGTTCTCTACTAAAATGTGGTTCTGGCCGATTCATCATTATATAATGAAACGGAACCTGTTGATGACTCAGAATCCAGGATGGAGAGACCCAGAATAAATCTCATAACTTATTTATATGTATAAAATGAAAAAGATATATAATTTATTTTTGGTTGCAATGCTAGCGATATGCTGTACTTCGTGCAACAATGAATGGGAAGATGAACAGTTTAAGCAGCTGGTCTCTTTTAAAGCTACGATAAATGGTGAGGGAGTAAGTTCTACGTATGTACGTTATAAGCCAGATGGTATGGTTACATATAATCTTCCATTACTCCTTAGTGGATCTACAATGAATACAAATGTTAGAACTGTACATGTAGCTCTAGATCCGGATACTCTGAAAACCTTGAATCTGGAACGTTTTGGTGAACGTCGTTCGGAACTTTATTACCAGATGTTAGATCAACAGTATTATACGATGCCGGAAACTGTGGATATTCCTGCTGGTGAGTATGTAGCTACTTTACCTATTAATTTCACTTTAGGAGGTGAAAATAACGCTAATTCGTTGGATATGTCAGATAAATATATTTTGCCATTGACAATAGTAGATGATCCTTCATATGATTATCAATCGAATGACCGCTTACATTATCGGAAAGCTTTGTTAAATGTTATTCCATTCAATGATTATTCAGGCACGTATGATGGGAGTCAATTTAAGATTACTTTGGAAGGGCAAAAGGACCCTTTTACGGTGACTAATCACAAGGCCTATGTACATGATGATAATACGGTATTTGTCTATATGGGACTTAGAGATGTGGATTATATAGATCGCAAATGCTATAAATTGTATATGGAGTTTACAAAGGAAAAAATTACTCCTTTGAAATATAAATTGAGACTTTGGACAGATAATGGAGGAACGGAGGGGAATAATTTTAAGGAATTAAATGGTAAAATCGGAAATGTTGAATATGAACAGCCTTATTATACTGTAGTAGAGGAATATGATGCTGTAAAACCGTATTTAAAGCATATTTATATTACACTTTATTTAGCTTATACATTTGAAGATTATACACTCAGCCCAGGCAATAGGTTGAAATATACAGTGGAAGGTACCCTGAATATGCAACGTGACCTGAATACGTTGATTCCGGATGAAGATCAACAAATTCAATGGGATTAAGTGATACTTGACAAATGATAAAGAGGTTGGCTCAAATTGTGCTTTGAATCAACCTCTTTATAACTATTAATTTAAAGATTTGGAACTAGATTGAAATGGCATTATCATGAAAAAACGAACGATTCTAAAGAATATTTATATATGTCTAGCTTTATTCTCAACCGTTTTATTCGCAGGT
>OGLZ01001164.1_pt1 | contig 11169 bp, 7 predicted proteins | sample 1572991 | NCBI WGS metagenome assembly OGLZ01 (sample SAMEA2581893, study PRJEB24529) | metagenome | biome: Human gut stool | place: China | collected 2011 | reverse complement strand
AGATGGCGGCTTTCCAGTAACTCCCGGGCAGAGGGCGTCAGGCGACTGTCCGCAGGGAGATGGATCTCTGCGCCTTCGCTGAGCGTATGGTTCGCTCTTAGCCATGCTTCGGTGATGAAATCTTTCATAGGGATTGCCAGTTAGCCGGCCAGGCGACATACAGGAATTTCACGCTGGATGTCGTACCAAATTCGATACTGGAGCCTTTCGGGATAAACATCACGTCACCCGCTTTGGCGATCATGGTTTCGCCTTCGTGGCGAACATGCAGCTCCCCTTCCAGCACCATGTCGATTTCGTCGTAGTTCAGGGTCCACGGGAAGAATGCGTTCTCCCACTGCATAAAACCAGCGGCCATGCTGCTGCCGTCGTCTCCGGTCACAAGATCAGTCAAGCCCACGCAATGCGGCTCTGCGCCGTCGAAACGACCAAACTTGACGCTGCTGCCATCAATCACTTTGATGCCGCCTTTGCCGGTCACCGATTTGAAGCTCGGCTGCATTGCGCCCTGCTCCAGCGACTGTTTTTCCTTCATCACTTTTTCCATCAGCTGTGCGACCAGGCTTTCGGTAAACTGGCCTTCCGGCAGCTGGGCAATGATGGTTTCGCGGATGCGCTGGCTTTCGGTTTTGTCGGCTGGCACGCTGGCGGGCACGGACGCCGTTACCGGGATCGATTCATCACATTCGGTGATGGTAAAACCCAGTAGCTCCGCCACTTCACGGGCTTCCGGGGTAATAATGCTGGCGCGCAGAACCACGGACATTGCCTGTTCGCCGCGCGCGTGTGCTTCACGAATATCATTCGCTGTGATGAGTTTTTTCACCTGCTTCCTCCTGTTTGGTGAGAGATGCCAGATAATCCACCAGTTGCTGCACGCTTTGCGGGTCGTGGCTGTTTAGCTCGAAAATCGGCTCTTCGAAACCCGTCTCAAGCAATAACTTTCGCGTTGCGGCGACGTCAGCATCTGGCATGTCCGTTTTACTGATGACGGCGATTTGCCGTTTGCTGACGCCAATATCCAGCAACCCGGCAGGCAACCGACTTTCCGGGTCATTTGCGCCATGGACATAGATCAGCATGTCTACATCCTGTAGCGTGGTAATTAAGGCGTGATACCAGCGGGGATGGCTAAAATATTCACCCGGCGTATCAATATCGCCCTTATCATTAAATTCCACGGCCTGTGTTTTTCTGGCGAGGGTATAATTCCCCTGCAACGCATTAAATAACGTTGTTTTTCCTGCCCCAACGCTACCCACAAACGCAATTCGTTTCATGAATGCCTCGTATTAACTTTTGGTCATTTCACAAAGCGTATAATTTAATAAGCGACCTAAACCGCTGACGGTTTGTGATAACGCTTCTTCTACTGCGCCCACCGAGCCATAAATCACCAATGCACCGCTGAAGCGGTCGAGAAAACCGATATGCACATCAGCGGCTTTCAGCGCTAAATCACCGGCGATCATCGCCGTTTCGCCGGGAGTTAGCGTCATAATGCCAATTGCGCCCGCATCCGGAACGCCGATTTTCTTCGCCAGTTCCTCACCGGGATGCGCGATGAGATGCGCCAGTGTGACCTGTTTGCCGGGCACAAATTCCTGAATGATGCGTTCTTTATCCATGAGTCGCCGCCTGTGAAAAACTTTCGTGTATCGTGACAATTTTTCGTCAGAGTAAATAACAAAATTCGGCAAGCGCGTTTAAAAGGTGAGGTAGATCACTAAGAATGGAGAGATATTCGCTGTGGTGCATAAACTTTCATATGCAACGCATGAATATAAATAAAATAATCTCGAGATATTATATAGACTGCTTTTTTTATTATTCGCAAACTCAGTAATAAGCTTTACTAATATATTGCAGCCAAACCGCTTACCCTGAATATTCAGGGTAAGCGTGAGAGTTAAAAAAGAATTACAGCGGTTGGGTTTGCGCTTCAACCACGGCCAGCGCCACCATGTTGACGATACGACGCACCGATGCGATCGGCGTTAACACGTGAACCGGTTTCGCCACGCCCATCAGCACCGGACCGACAGTCACACCTTCCGAGCTGGAAACGCGCAGTAAGTTGTAACTAATGCGGGCAGCTTCCATGTTCGGCATCACCAGAATATTGGCAGAACCTTTCAAAGGGCTGTCCGGCATACGGTCGTTGCGAATCGCTTCCACCAGCGCTGCATCGCCGTGCATTTCACCATCAATCATCAGATCTGGCGCACGATCCCTGACCAGTTCCAGCGCCTGACGCATTTTGCTCGACGACGGGCAGTCAGAAGAACCAAAGTTGGAGTGCGACAACAGAGCAACGCGCGGCTCAATACCAAAACGACGGACAGTTTCTGCCGCCATCAAGGTGATCTCCGCCAGCTCTTCTGCGTCTGGTTCGTCATTGACGTAGGTATCGGCAATAAAGGTGTTACCACTCGGCAGCAGCAGCGCGTTCATTGCACCTGCGGTGTGAACGCCATCGCGATAACCAAAGACATTTTTCACCACGCTAAAATGTTCATGATAATCGCCCACCGTACCGCAGATCATTGCATCGGCTTCCCCACGCTGAACCATGATCGCGCCGATCACTGTCGGGTTACTGATCAGCGCCCGCTGCGCCTGTTCCTGAGTGACACCGCGACGCTTCATGATCTGGAAGTATTCGGTCCAGTACTCTTTAAAGCGCGGATCGGATTCGTTATTGACGATCTCAAAATCAACGCCCGCTTTGATCTGCAAGCCCAGTTTCTGAATGCGCATTTCGATCACGTTCGGACGACCGATAAGGATCGGTTTCGCCAGTCCCAGCGTTACCAGTTCCTGAGTGGCATGCAGAACGCGCGCCTCTTCCCCTTCCGGCAGAACTACGCGCTTCGGCGCTTTGCGAGCCTGGGAGAAAATCGGCTTCATAAACAGGTTGGTTTTGTAAACGAACTCAGTCAGCTTGTCGATGTAGACGTCGAAATCAGCAATCGGACGCGTCGCCACGCCCGACTCCATCGCCGCTTTCGCCACCGCAGGAGCGATCTTAACGATCAAGCGCGGATCAAACGGTTTTGGAATGATGTATTCCGGACCAAAGCTCAGATCCTGATCGCCATACGCTGAAGCCACCACTTCGCTCTGTTCCGCATGGGCCAGTTCTGCAATCGCGCGTACCGCCGCCAGTTTCATCTCTTCGTTGATGGCGGTTGCGCCAACGTCCAGCGCGCCACGGAAGATGAACGGGAAGCAAAGGACGTTGTTCACCTGGTTCGGATAGTCAGAACGACCGGTGCAGATGATGGCATCCGGCAGAATTTCCGGTTCCGGTTTCGCCAGCGCCAGGATCATTGGCGCACGAGCCATTTTCTTCACCATTTCCTGGGTCAGCACTTTCGGGCCGGAACATCCGAGGAAAATATCCGCGCCTTCAATCACATCATCGAGGGTACGTTTGCCGTCATCCACCACCGCATATGCGGCTTTGGTTTCCGCCATGTTTGGCTCACGGCCCTGATAGATAACGCCTTTTGAATCGCAAACCACGATGTTATGTTTTTGCAGACCCAGCGCTACCAGCAGGTTCATACAGGCGATTGCTGCGGCACCCGCGCCGGAAACCACCATCCGCACGTCGGAGATGTTTTTCTCCACCACGCGCAAGCCGTTGAGGATGGCGGCAGTGCTGATGATTGCCGTGCCGTGCTGATCGTCGTGGAATACCGGAATATTCATCCGCTCGCGCAGTTTCTGTTCAATATAGAAACATTCTGGCGCTTTAATGTCTTCGAGGTTGATTCCGCCGAAGGTCGGTTCGAGCGCAGCGACAACTTCAATAAATTTGTCCGGGTCGAGTTCATCAACTTCAATGTCAAATACATCAATCCCGGCGAATTTCTTAAACAGAACGCCCTTGCCTTCCATCACCGGTTTGCCAGCCAGCGCGCCAATGTTGCCTAACCCCAGCACCGCCGTACCGTTAGAGATCACCGCCACCAGGTTACCGCGCGCGGTATATTTGTAGGCTTTTAACGGGTCTTTTTCGATTTCAAGACAAGGTGCGGCAACGCCTGGTGAGTAGGCCAGCGCCAGATCGCGCTGCGTTGCCAGAGGCTTGGTTGGAGAAACCTGGATTTTCCCTGGAACTGGAAATTCATGGAAATCAAGTGCACTTTGTTTTAACTGGTCATCCATTTGGTTGTTCCTTTCACGTAACGTTCACAAATAAAGTGTGTGGGCAACAGCCCCTGCCCACAACGTGGCGCACATTATTACCCTGCCGGAGTCTACAGACTTTGAGCAAGTCCAAACTCTCACCATTAATATAATGTTTTGGTAATAATCCTATAACACTGATGTTACCTGCTTAATCCAGCAATACCATGCCTGTCTGCTATGCTTTTTTGATGCGTTTAGCGAAATTTCTCTGAAGTGTGAATTAACGCACTCATCTAACACTTTACTTTTCAAGGAGTATTTCCTATGAACGAGTTAGACGGCATCAAACAGTTCACCACTGTCGTGGCAGACAGCGGCGATATTGAGTCCATTCGCCATTATCATCCCCAGGATGCCACCACCAATCCTTCGCTGTTACTCAAAGCTGCCGGATTATCACAATATGAGCATTTAATAGACGATGCTATCGCCTGGGGTAAAAAAAATGGCAAGACCCAGGAACAACAGGTGGTCGCAGCGTGTGACAAACTGGCAGTCAATTTCGGTGCTGAAATTCTCAAAATCGTACCCGGTCGCGTGTCAACAGAAGTTGATGCACGCCTCTCTTTTGATAAAGAAAAGAGTATTGAGAAGGCGCGCCATCTGGTGGACTTGTATCAGCAACAAGGCGTTGAGAAATCACGCATTTTGATCAAACTGGCTTCGACCTGGGAAGGAATTCGCGCGGCCGAAGAGCTGGAAAAAGAAGGTATTAACTGCAACCTGACGCTGCTGTTTTCTTTTGCCCAGGCGCGGGCCTGTGCAGAAGCGGGCGTTTTTCTGATTTCGCCGTTTGTCGGGCGTATTTATGACTGGTATCAGGCACGCAAGCCGATGGACCCGTATGTGGTGGAAGAAGATCCGGGCGTTAAATCGGTGCGCAATATCTACGACTACTATAAGCAACACCACTATGAAACCATTGTGATGGGCGCGAGCTTCCGTCGCACCGAACAAATCCTCGCCTTAACCGGCTGCGATCGACTGACTATCGCACCGAATTTGCTGAAGGAGCTGCAGGAAAAAGTTTCGCCAGTGGTACGTAAATTAATCCCGCCTTCTCAGACGTTCCCACGCCCAGCACCCATGAGCGAAGCGGAGTTCCGTTGGGAGCACAATCAGGATGCGATGGCGGTAGAAAAACTGTCTGAAGGCATTCGTCTGTTCGCTGTTGATCAACGCAAACTGGAAGATCTTCTTGCCGCCAAACTATAAACCAGCCACGGAGTGTTATATGTCCCGAAAAGACCTTGCCAATGCGATTCGCGCACTCAGTATGGATGCGGTACAAAAAGCCCATTCTGGTCATCCCGGCGCGCCGATGGGCATGGCTGATATTGCCGAAGTGCTGTGGAACGATTTTCTTAAACATAATCCTACCGACCCAACCTGGTATGATCGCGACCGCTTTATTCTTTCCAACGGTCACGCGTCGATGCTGCTCTACAGTTTGCTACATCTGACCGGTTACGACCTGCCGCTGGAAGAACTGAAGAACTTCCGTCAGTTGCATTCGAAAACCCCAGGCCACCCGGAGATTGGCTATACGCCAGGCGTTGAAACCACCACCGGCCCGCTTGGACAAGGTTTGGCGAACGCCGTCGGGCTGGCGATAGCGGAACGTACACTGGCGGCGCAGTTTAACCAGCCAGACCATGAGATCGTCGATCACTTCACCTATGTGTTTATGGGCGACGGCTGCCTGATGGAAGGTATTTCCCACGAAGTCTGTTCGCTGGCAGGCACGCTGGGACTGGGCAAGCTGATTGGTTTTTACGATCACAACGGTATTTCCATCGACGGTGAAACAGAAGGCTGGTTTACCGACGATACGGCAAAACGTTTTGAAGCCTATCACTGGCATGTGATCCATGAAATCGACGGTCACGATCCGCAGGCGGTGAAGGAAGCGATCCTTGAAGCGCAAAGCGTGAAAGATAAGCCGTCGCTGATTATCTGCCGTACGGTGATTGGCTTTGGTTCGCCGAATAAAGCAGGTAAGGAAGAGGCGCACGGCGCACCACTGGGGGAAGAAGAAGTGGCGCTGGCACGGCAAAAACTGGGCTGGCACCATCCGCCATTTGAGATCCCTAAAAAGATTTATCACGCCTGGGATGCCCGTGAAAAAGGCGAAAAAGCGCAGCAGAGCTGGAATGAGAAGTTTGCCGCCTATAAAAAGGCTCATCCGCAACTGGCAGAAGAGTTTACCCGACGGATGAGCGGTGGTTTACCGAAGGACTGGGAGAAAACGACTCAGAAATATATCAATGAGTTACAGGCAAATCCGGCGAAAATCGCTACCCGTAAGGCTTCGCAAAATACGCTTAACGCTTACGGGCCGATGCTGCCTGAGTTGCTCGGCGGTTCGGCGGATCTGGCTCCCAGCAACCTGACCATCTGGAAAGGTTCTGTTTCGCTGAAGGAAGATCCAGCGGGCAACTACATTCACTACGGGGTGCGTGAATTTGGCATGACCGCTATCGCCAACGGCATCGCGCACCACGGCGGCTTTGTGCCGTATACCGCGACGTTCCTGATGTTTGTTGAATACGCCCGTAACGCCGCGCGGATGGCGGCACTGATGAAAGCGCGGCAGATTATGGTTTATACCCACGACTCAATTGGCCTGGGCGAAGATGGTCCGACGCACCAGGCTGTTGAGCAACTGGCCAGCCTGCGCTTAACGCCAAATTTCAGCACCTGGCGACCGTGCGATCAGGTGGAAGCGGCGGTGGGCTGGAAGCTGGCGGTTGAGCGCCACAACGGACCGACGGCACTGATCCTCTCAAGGCAGAATCTGGCCCAGGTGGAACGTACGCCGGATCAGGTTAAAGAGATTGCTCGTGGCGGTTATGTGCTGAAAGACAGCGGCGGTAAGCCAGATATTATTCTGATTGCCACCGGTTCAGAGATGGAAATTACCCTGCAAGCGGCAGAGAAATTAGCAGGAGAAGGTCGCAATGTACGCGTAGTTTCCCTGCCCTCGACCGATATTTTCGACGCCCAGGATGAGGAATATCGGGAGTCGGTGTTGCCTTCTAACGTTGCGGCTCGCGTGGCGGTGGAAGCAGGTATTGCCGATTACTGGTACAAGTATGTTGGTCTGAAAGGGGCAATTGTCGGGATGACGGGTTACGGGGAATCTGCTCCGGCGGATAAGCTGTTCCCGTTCTTTGGCTTTACCGCCGAGAATATTGTGGCAAAAGCGCATAAGGTGCTGGGAGTGAAAGGTGCCTGATGGTGATCGCCGGATGCTGATTGCCGGATGCGACGCTGACGCGTCTTATCCGGCCTACAGCGTCTTATCCGGCCTACATGTCCCCGCAATTTTGTTTAACGGGTGATCCACAACGTGGGCCAGGCGTCTGGCCCATGCCAGTTATCGCAGGTGGGTTCTGCGGCATAACGCACCAGGCGAAAACGCTGACCGTCAAAGCGCCAGCGCGCCTGAATGCCACAATCGCTTAATCCGCGCCCTTTCGCTAAGGTCACCAGTTCACGCGATTTCTCATCAAATGTTGCGTTCATCAGTTCCAGTTCATTCGTCTCCTGACCGTTGTTGAACGGCAAACGCAACCGAACCGGGCGCGAGGCTAGTGGCTTTTTACGCGACACAATCCATGCCAAATCAATGGTGTTATAGGCCCCTGCCTCACAGCTAATCATCATCAGCGCTTTATCATCAGTCAGCGCAGTGACATTCACCTCACGACGTAACGGATCAAGCGAGCAGCGCAGACCATTCATCCGCCAGTTTCCATAATCCAGCAAATCGTTGCGTTCTTCGAGTGAGAGTGGCGTCGGCGTTGGGTTAACCACCGCGACCTCTTTCAGCGCAGGCGCGGGCGGTACGCTGAGCGGCGGTTCGTCCCCTTTCTTGATCCACGCGGTTTCACTGCCAACGCGCTTTTGCTGAGCATCAATAAACAACAACGCCGCTTTTAAGCCACTCAGAGAAATGGTCTGATTGCCGTCGCGTAAGGTGATCGCCTTCCCTTCCTGAATCATCTGCAAAAACGCGGTGATGGTTGCCGTATCATCGGTTACTAATAACCATGGTGAAATCCGCCACTTGTCACCCCTTAACGCCAACGGCTCACCATCTAACAGCAGCCGTGGCGCTATCTCTCCTTCAGACGCATCCGGCGACTTCAACCCGCCGCGCTCAATACGTAAAACGGCATCGGTATGCGCCCCGGCGCTGCGGCTCAGGGTCATCACCAGTCCATTATGATCGCCCGTATTGCGCGCCACGCAGAAGTTTTGGTTATTACAGGTGACCTGCCAGTCGGAAAACGCCCGTTGCGCTGGTGCCGCCCACACCAAAGACGTCGGCAACAAAGCGAAAAAAAAGAGAAGGAAAATGCGATAGCGCATGGACGGTACGACCCCAGAAGTTCAAACAAACAGCACAAGTCGTATCTTCGTTGCGCAGGTAGCGCGGCTCAATCAGATTTGTCGGATTGAGCCAATAATAAACAACGAAATATTATTGTTATTTTTCAGTCCATTAAATGTGACGTTTGCAAATAGTTAAGCAATAACACCGTCTTACCGTCACGTAGCTCGCCGGTTTTGATCATCTCCAGCGCCTGGCTGAACGGCAGCTCGAGCACTTCAATATCTTCATCTTCAACACCGCCACCGGCGTTAGCGCGCTGATTGTCACTGTATTCGGCGATAAAAAAGTGGATTAGCTCAGTCACACCGCCAGGCGACATATACAGTTCAAATAATTTGCGCACTTCGCCCACTTCATAGCCCGTCTCTTCAATCGCTTCTTTACGAATGCACACTTCCGGTTCGTCGTTATCCAGCAGCCCGGCGCAGGTTTCAATCAGCTGCCCGCTTTCATTGCCATTAACCCAGGTAGCGACACGGAACTGACGAATCAGAACCACGGTCTTTTTCTTCGCGTTGTACAGGAGGATCGTCGCACCATTACCGCGATCGTAAACTTCACGTTTATGGCGGATAACTTCGCCATCTTTGCGCGTGAGATCGTAAGTAATGTTGTGCAGGGTGAAATAGTTATCGGAGAGAATTTTGTCTTTAATGAGGGTGATTTGTTGCGTCATAGCGACTCCACAGCGCGAAATGAACAATTATCTTACGCTGTGAAGTCGGGTTTGTCTGCGCAGGCTATCAGTGAGATTTGACTGATTTTACCCCCAGCCAGTCAATAATGCCCTGTGCCGCATGACGTCCTTCTGCCATTGCGGTAACCACCAGATCCGCACCACGCACGGCGTCGCCACCGGCGAAGATTTTCGGATTGGTGGTCTGGTAACGGTACTGGCTTTCCACATCCGCGATGATGCGGCCCCATTTGTCTACCGTTACACCGTGCGACTCCAGCCACGGCATCCCGTGTGGATTGAAGCCAAACGCCATAATCACCGCATCGGCTGGCATGACAAATTCACTGCCCTCAATCGGTACAGGTCGCCGACGCCCCTGGGCATCCGGCTCGCCAAGACGCGTGCGCAGGAAACGAATTCCGCAAACGTGACCTTGTTCATTCAGCTCAAGCGCCACCGGCTGGACGTTAAATTCGAAGTTGGCCCCCTCTTCGCGGGCGTTCTTCACCTCTTTCTTCGAGCCTGGCATGTTAGCTTCATCACGACGATAAGCGCAGGTGACGTTACTCGCGCCGTGGCGCAGCGCAGTACGCACACAGTCCATCGCGGTGTCGCCGCCGCCCAGTACCACGACGTTAAGTCCGGCAGTATTGATAAACGGCTCTTCCGGTAGCTCTTCGAGCCCCATCACCTGTTTAGTGTTGGCAATGAGGAACGGCAGCGCGTCATAAACGCCCGGCGCATCTTCATTGGGTAAACCCGCTTTCATGGAACGGTAAGTGCCTACGCCAACGAAGACCGCGTCGTATTGTTCCAAAAGCGAATCCAAAGAGACATCTTTACCCACTTCACAATTGAGTTCGAAGTGAATCCCCATCGCGCTGAAGATTTCCCGACGGCGTGCCAGCAGGGATTTATCCAGTTTGAAAGAAGGAATGACGAAAGTGAGCAAGCCACCAATTTCTGGATGGCGATCGTACACCGTCACCGCCACGCCATTGCGGGTCAGAACATCCGCACAGGCCAGCCCTGCCGGGCCTGCCCCGATAATCGCCACCCGCTTGTCCACTTTGGTGACATGACTTAAGTCAGGACGCCAACCTTTCGCCAACGCCTGATCTGAAATATAGCGTTCAATGTTGCCGATAGTTACAGCACCGTGCTCATCGCGAATAGTACAGGCACCTTCACACAAACGGTCTTGCGGACAAACGCGTCCGGTAATTTCCGGCAGGGTGTTGGTCTGGTGAGAAAGCTCGACGGCGGCGTCGATGTTTCCGGCTTTCACCAGTTCAATCCACTGCGGAATATGGTTATGCAGCGGGCAGGTCCATTCACAAACGCTGTGCTCGCCGCACTTAAGGCAGCGCGAGGCTTCCCGTTGTGCCTGGTCGGCGCGAAATGGCAGATAAATTTCATCAAAACCGGTTTTGCGCGCTTCAATCGCCAGTTTATCCGGCTCGCCACGCGCGGGCGTTGCCTGCATTTGTTCGACTTTACTCATTACCGGCATTTCTTGCGCCGCGGTACTGGCATGCCACGGTTGATGTTCCTGACGCGCGGTGCGCAAGCGGCGGGATTTCGCCATGCCGGAGAGTGCGACGTCAGTGACCAGTTGCAGCGCGTCCGCCGGGCAATTCTCAACACAGGCAGGACCGTTTTCGCGCCCCGCACAAAGGTCGCATTTATGCGCCGTGGCTTTTACTTTTCCTGCCGCGACGGGTGTCAGGACGATTTGCATCGTACCAAAAGGACAGGCCACCACGCAGGATTTACAGCCAATACACTTTTGCTGATTGACCTGAATGCTGTCATCAACGTGGCTGATTGCGCCATTAGGGCAGCTACGGGCGCAGGGCGCATCTTCACAATGGTGACAGGTCACTGC
>OGLZ01001153.1_pt1 | contig 11286 bp, 7 predicted proteins | sample 1572991 | NCBI WGS metagenome assembly OGLZ01 (sample SAMEA2581893, study PRJEB24529) | metagenome | biome: Human gut stool | place: China | collected 2011 | reverse complement strand
TGAACAGTAACAGAAAATTACTTACTTCGTGTCAATCGGATATTCGCAATCCGCTTTTGCTACTTGCTCATAACCGAATTTCTAACCCTTAACTTTAGGTGCATGAAAAAAGTCATATACCTGCTGCGCGCTTCCTGCGTTCATACTTTCTGTTTCTGTCAGTTCCTCCAGAGAAGCATCTCTGATATTCTCAATGGACTTAAATTTCCTCATCAAGGCTTTTCTTCTGGTTTCTCCGATTCCCGGGATATCATCCAGCAGAGAATGGACCTGTTCCTTACTTCGCAGGGAACGGTGGAATTCGATAGCAAAACGGTGTGCCTCATCCTGGATCCTGGTGATCAGGCGGAAGCCCTCACTGCTTGTATCAATAGGAATCTCCAGATTATTATAGTATAGTCCTCTCGTTCTGTGATGGTCATCTTTGACCATACCGCAGACAGGAATATCATCAATCCCTAATTCTGCCAGTACTTTCAACGCAATATTTACCTGTCCTCTTCCACCATCCATTAAAATCAGATCCGGCATAATGGAAAAACTGTCAAACTCGTCTTTTCCTTCATGGGTAAAGCGTCGGGTAAGCACCTCTTCCATACTTGCATAATCATTCGGTCCCTGCACCCATTTGATTTTAAATTTACGGTAATCACTTCGTTTCGGCTTTCCTTTTTCGTAAACGACCATAGAACCAACGGATTCAAATCCACTGATATTGGAAATATCGTACGCTTCCATTCGTTTGATTCCCGACAAGCCAAGCCATTCTTCCACCTCATGAACAGCGCCGATTGTTCTGCCTTCTTCACGTTTGATCCGCTCTCTGTCCTTATCCAGAACCATCTTTGCATTCTCTTCCGCCAGTTCCACCAGTTTCTCTTTCGTTCCTTTCTTTGGAACGCGGATATAGACTCGTTGTTTTCTTCTGGCAGTCAGCCATTCTTCTATGATCTGAGCATCTTCTATTTCCTTTTGCAACATAATTTCTCTCGGGATAAATGGTGTGCCCGCATAGAACTGCTTCATAAAACTTGACAATACCTGTGCTTTCGTATCTCCACGCGCCACACGCAGATAGAAGTGTTCGCGTCCAATCAGTTTACCATCGCGGACAAAAAATACCTGCACAACTGCATCCTGTTCACGAAGATCAAAACTTTCATCCATTGCCACTGCAATGATATCCTTATCCTCTTCACCATAACTGGTGATTTTCTGACGCTCCCCGATTTTCTGAATGCTGCGGATCAGGTCACGATATTCCGTGGCATCTTCAAAACGCATTTCATCTGACGCTGCCATCATCTTATCTGTCAGCATATCAATCGTATCCTGGAAATCTCCATTTAGGAATTTCAGCAATTCAGTGATATTTTTCTTATACTCCTCAGAGGTTATATAACCCTGACAGGGAGCTGTACACTGTTTCATATGATAGTACAGGCAGGGACGATCCTTTTTACAGTCTCTCGGCAGTACTCTGTTGCAGGAACGCACTTTATAAAGTTTGCGCACCAGTTCAATTACGTCTTTTACTGCTCCCGCACTGGTATATGGACCAAAATATTTTGTCTTGTCTTTCTTCATTCTTCTGGCGAAAAGTACTCTGGGATATTCCTCATTAACTGTGACTTTAATAAAGGGATAACTTTTGTCATCCTTGAGCATGGTATTGTACTTCGGACGATGTTCCTTAATCAGGTTGCATTCCAGAACCAGGGCTTCCAGTTCTGAATCTGTAATAATGTACTCAAATCTGGTGATATGGGTTACCATCTGCTCAATCTTGGCGCCTTTATTCCTGCTACTCTGGAAGTACTGTCTCACCCTGTTCTTCAGACTGATAGCTTTTCCAACATAGATGATTTCATCTTTCTCACCATGCATGATATAAACTCCCGGCTTGCCTGGAAGTTTCTTTAACTCTTCCTCTATCTGAAACATAAAATCTCCTCCATTTATGCTTCTACGTATTCTACTATTATGTCATTTTTGATAACCGCCATCTGCTTTACTTATATATTTTAGCCATTTATTCTTCATATGCCGCTAATTCAGGCAAGTACTCATGAGCTTGCTAAGTAAATTTATATATAGAAAAAACAGAGTCGGAATATTATCCGGCTCTGTTATTGTATCACTGAATCTCTGTCTTATCCAGCGTTACTGTATTCTCTTTTACATCTGAATCCGGGACTGTTGTCTGATCTGCTATCGTCTGTTCTGTCTCCGTTTGATCCATCTGTTTTGTTACCGGCTCTTCCGGTTTTGTTTCCGTCTTCTCTGGAATTTCCAAGTCATCCAGGTTTTCAGGAATCTCGAGCCCACGCTCTACAGCACGGAATATTTTCATAAATTCCTTGCCTGTAATTGTCTCTCTGTGGATCAGGTAGTCGGCAATCTTATCCAACGCTTCTCTGTGACCGCCGATCAGTCTTTTGGCTTCTTCGTATGAATTATGAAGAAGTACCATCACTTCATGGTCTACCTCTGTCGCAGTGTCATCACCACAGTTTAAAACTGCTCTGCCACTAAGGTACTGATTCTCCTGGGTAGCCAGTCCCATAAGTCCGAATTTCTCAGACATACCATACTGGGTGATCATGGCTCTTGCCACTTTTGTCGCCTGCTCAATGTCATTGGCAGCACCCGTTGTCACTGTATCAAATACCAATTCCTCTGCGGCACGTCCGCCAAGATATCCTACAAGCATTGCTTCCAGTTCTTTCTTGGTGTTGAGATATTTCTCCTCTTCCGGCACCTGCATAACATAGCCAAGTGCACCCATTGTTCTCGGCACGATCGTAATCTTCTGTACCGGTTCTGCATCTTTTTGCAGAGCACTTACCAGTGCATGTCCTACTTCATGATAAGATACAATCTTACGTTCCTGAGCGCTTAAGATTCTGTCTTTCTTCTCTTTACCTACAAGAACTACTTCGACAGCCTCGAGAAGATCCTTCTGGGATACCGCACTGCGTCCGCTCTTAACCGCAAGAATCGCAGCCTCATTTATCATATTTGCAAGGTCAGATCCCACTGCGCCGGAAGTTGCAAGCGCAATGTTCTCGAAGTCAACCGTCTCATCCAGATGTACATTTCTGGCATGTACTTTCAGAATCTCAATTCTTCCCTTCAGATCCGGACGGTCAACAATTACTCGTCTGTCAAAACGGCCTGGACGCAGAAGTGCAGGATCAAGAACTTCCGGACGGTTCGTAGCTGCCAGAATCAGAAGACCTTTAGAAGTATCAAATCCGTCCATCTCGGCAAGCAGTTGGTTCAATGACTGCCCACGCTCGTCGTTGCCACCGCCGTAATGGGAATCACGGCTCTTACCGATTGCATCGATCTCATCGATAAAGATGATACATGGTGCATTCTTCTTCGCTTCCTCAAACAAATCGCGGACACGGGATGCACCCAAACCTACGAACATCTCTACAAATTCAGAACCTGACAGGGAAAAGAACGGTACATGCGCCTCTCCTGCTACGGCTTTTGCGAGAAGTGTCTTACCTGTTCCGGGAGGTCCCACAAGCAGGGCACCTTTCGGAAGTTTGGCACCGATGGTCGTATATTTTCCCGGATTATGCAGGAAATCTACAACCTCCTGAAGTGATTCTTTCGCTTCATCCTGTCCGGCTACATCTTTGAAAGTAATTCCTGTGTCTTTCTGAATATAGGCTTTCGCCCGGCTCTTTCCAACTCCCATCATGCCACCGCCTTTATTCATGCGGCGCATAAATACCATCAGCAGTACAAACAGCACGATCGTCGGCAGAAGCACACTGACCAGCATGGAAACAATCTCACCAACTGCATCCGGCTGCTTATATTCAAACTTGATTCCTGTTCCCTCAAGTCTCTCGGTCAGTTTATCTACTGACTCCATCTGATTGGTATAATAAACATCTTCTGAAAATCCTGATGACTGATGTTTCGGTGTGATCGTCAGGGTGTTTGACTGAAGTGAAACTTCCTTCACATCTCCATCATTTACCATCTCAATGAATTTATCGTAAGTGATCTCACTTGAACTGTCCTTGAGCATATTAGTAAACATGGCGAAACATACCAAAGTAACCAGGAGGCATACCAGAAAAGCAAGGATCGACTGATGATTTTTATTCGGATCCGGCTTGCCAGGACCTTTATTATTATCAGGACGATTGCCATTCGGATTATTGTCCATATGATTATCCATTTTCTTCCTCCTAAACGTTATCGTTCTTATTATAAAGAGAATTTTGTTATAAATCAACCGCGAGATTGTGAAATTTCCGTTATGTCTCGGGTTTTCTGTGATCTTCGATCACAAAAAACACCTCGCAGGATACTATCAGTGAACAGTAGCCGAATCTTTCCAGTCACTGCTTATTGCTCCTCGCAATTGAAGCAGGGGACTTACTTAATTCGGTTAAATTTACTGATTTGATAAAATTTCTTTATTTTTTAAAAATTTATCTGTTACAAACCATGTTTTTTGTAGTATACTATTGACAAAGTGATTACTGCTCACTTCGTTCTCAGTGATACGCTTCGCGATGCACAGAATTTATGCTAACTGCATAAATTCGTGCTGTATGTCTCGGGATTTTGGCATGATATGCCAAAGCACCTCGCGGGATACCAACCACGAGCAGTAATAATAAGTAACTAATTATGTGATGGGAAAGGAAATGAACAAATGAAGATAGGATTTGACAACGACAAGTATCTGAAAATGCAGTCCGAACATATTCGGGAACGTATCAGCAAGTTTGGTAACAAGCTTTATCTGGAATTTGGCGGCAAGCTTTTTGATGACTACCATGCTTCCAGAGTTCTTCCGGGATTTGAGCCGGACAGTAAACTGCGCATGCTGATGCAGCTTTCTGATCAGGCAGAGATCGTCATCGTAATCAGCGCAGCTGACATTGATAAGAATAAAATCAGAGGTGACCTTGGTATCACTTATGATGAAGATGTGCTCCGCCTTATGGAAGTATTCACAGAGCGCGGTCTTTATGTAGGAAGTGTCTGCATCACTCAGTATGCAGGACAGGAAAGTGCAGACGCATTCAAGAAACGTCTGGAGAAGCTTGGAATCAAAGTTTATGTGCTTTATCTGATTCCTGGTTATCCAAACAATACTTCCTTTATCGTAAGTGACGAAGGATATGGTAAGAATGACTATATCGAAACAACAAGACCACTGGTTGTCATTACTGCCCCGGGACCAGGAAGCGGAAAAATGGCTACCTGCCTTTCCCAGCTTTATCACGAATACAAACGTGGTGTCAAAGCAGGCTATGCGAAATTTGAGACTTTCCCAATCTGGAATATTCCGCTGAAACATCCGGTAAACTTAGCTTATGAAGCTGCAACTGCAGATTTAAACGATGTCAACATGATCGATCCATTCCATCTGGAAGCATACGGCGAAACTACCATTAACTACAATCGTGATGTAGAAGTCTTCCCGGTTCTTCAGGCTATGTTCGAGAAGATCATGGGTGAGTGCCCTTACAAATCTCCGACAGATATGGGTGTCAACATGGCAGGAAATTGTATCGTCGATGATGAGGTCTGCAAAGAGGCTGCACGTCAGGAGATCATCCGCAGATATTATAAGAGCATGGAAAATCTGGTACGCGGAACCGGACGCGAAGAAGAAGTTTATAAGATCGAGCTTCTGCTGAAACAGGCACATGTCAATATAGAAGACCGCAAAGTTGTTCCGGCTGCATTACAGCGTGAGGAAGAAACAGGTGCTCCGGCTGCTGCTATGGAACTTCCTGACGGACGTATCATTACCGGAAAAACTTCTGAACTCCTCGGTGCATCTTCAGCTCTGATTCTGAATGCCCTGAAAGAGCTTGCCGGAATCGATCATGACAAACATGTCATTTCTCCGGAGGCTTTAAGACCGATTCAGACTCTTAAGACAGAGTACCTTGGAAGCAAGAACCCAAGACTTCATTCTGATGAGACTCTGATTGCACTTTCTATCAGTGCTGCTGACAATGAAGATGCGAAACTGGCTCTTCAGCAGATTCCGAAGTTAAAAGGATGCCAGGTTCATACTTCTGTATTGCTTTCTCAGGTAGATATCCTGGAATTCCGTAAACTGGGTGTTGAACTTACCTGTGAACCGAAATCTGAACATGCTAAGAAACCACAGAAATAACTAAGCAGAAAATACTATCAACGCATGCATAAATACTGAAATATCGATTTCAGAAGTTTTATCATCCACGCATAATAACTTTATAGTATTGATATACAAAATAAAATGATATGCAAAAAGTTCCTCTTTGATTATATGATTTATTCATATAAATGAGAGGAACTTTTTTAACACGCTCTATACAAAGCACTTTACAGCACATTGGGAGGATAATTATCTGATTTATTTTCCTACAATTTCCAATGCTCTGTCCGGATAATTGGTAATGACTGCTTCAGCGTCTGCATCTTTTACTAACTGGATATGTTCTGGTTTGTTTGCTGTCCAGACGTGCATTTTTAATCCTGCACGTTTTACTTCTTCCATAAACTGCGGATATTTCAGATGATAAACAGCAGGATGTACCGCATTGATTCCCAGATTCTTGGCATACATGGCAGGATTGATCCATCCGTCGCTGAAAAGAATACCTGTCTGTACATGATCATCCAATTGTTTTAACTGCATCAGACTGTAATGGTTGAATGAGGAGTAGATCAGCTGATCTTCCATGTGCATTTCTTTTACCAGTTTCAATATCTTCTCTTCCATTCCTGGATAAAAGCAGATGCTGTTTTTTAATTCGATATTTACCATCATATCTGTGGTGCGCATCAGATCCAATACTTCTACCAGAGTTGGAACACGGTAAATCCCATTTGGTTCTACGTCTGTGCTGACCTTCAACTCTTTTAACTGTGCCAGAGTCATATCTTTGATCAGTCCTGTTTTATCTGTGACACGATCTACGGTCTCATCATGCATAACGATCAGTTCGCCATCTGCTGATGTATGTACATCCAGTTCGATTCCATCTGCGCCCTGCTTAATGGCAAGTTCAAATGCTTCCATGGTATTCTCTGGTCTGTATCCGCTGGCACCTCTGTGTGCCCATACTTTTGTTGTTCTGTTTTCCTTTTTTGTCTCTGCCATTTTCTATATGCCTCTCTTAAAATTATTCTAAAATGCCTTAATCGAGTAGGAGGGAGTGATTAGCTCCCTCCTACTCGATTCGTAACAGTTCAGTACTCTCGTGAGATAATAGAATACTGGATAGTTGCTCTCTTTCTATATTCAATAATTATAAAGTTTCCGGTCTTTCTACCTCATAGTCTGACCAGTCATCAATGGAAGTGGAGGCAGATGTATCTGCGCTGTCCTGGTAAGAATCTACTGTGATCGTATAGTCACTGTCACCTTCTACATAAGTGGTTCCATCTGTGCCCACAACAGAGACTGTTTTACCGTCTGCATCTGTAATTGTTCCTGCATTTGACAGAGAAGTGATCTTGCTGTCACCGGTTACTGTCCATGTGGAATCTTTATCGATTACTACATTACAGTAGCCGTCTCCGCCGTTTCCTGCATATGTTTCATCATTGACAAAAGCGCCTTCCAATGTGCTTCCATTAGTCATATAAAAGTCCAGATCACTGATAGAATCCCAGATCACATCTCCCTGCATATCCTGACTGTCCGCTGTGAAGTTACAGTCAGAACCGTTGGATCCGCTCTGTCCCCATCCACGCTGGTTATTATTTCCTGTGCACTGCAGGAAGAATTCGCTGTCATCATTATATGTGATGTCGACATCTTTTAATGCGATCGTACATTCTGTATTGGTTGTGTAAAATAAACCGCCGTTTTTGGATGTGATCGTTCCGCCATCCATCTGGAAAGTACTGTTTCCTACTTCAGAATCACCGGACATACTCTGATAAAGGATGACAGTCCATGTTGTATCATTCTGATCATCATCACTCATATTTCCGGTCAGGTTACTGTTATAGAGTCTCAGGGAATTTAATCCTTCAATGCAAACAGCTTCTGATCCGTTTGCTGTCAGCTCTGCATTATTGACAGCGATATCTGCTGTGCAGTAAACTGCCGGTGATCCTACTCCGTTAGATGTATAAGTTCCGTCATCTACCACCATTGTTCCGCCGCCTCTGTCACTTCGGATTGCCGCAGAGGATTCACCGTTTGTCTCTACGCTGAGATCCCATGCATAGAGTTTTCCGCCGCCAGCTGCATGAATACCGCCTGAAGTATCCTGCTGTGTGCTGATATCTGTATCTGCCGCATATACCGTTCCATCACCGTATGCAAAAAGTCCTGCACCACCTTTGCTGTCAGTCGTTATCGTACTGTCTTTGACATAAGCAGTCCCGTCTGTGGCAAGGACTGCTGCACCTACACCATAAAAGCTGGAATTGTCACCGCCCTGACTGTCTGACGATGTTCTGGAGATTGCATCATTGTTAAATGTAACTTCTGCGCCGTTGGAAACCAATGCTGCATTCTCATTCGTTTCTGTGGACTCCAGGGATGTGTCGGAAACTGTTTCGTCTGAACTGTATTCATTAGCCGCTGCGTAACTGTCCACACCGGAATCCTGACCACCAGGACCTCCCTGGCCCCCGCCCATTTCCATGGACTGAACTGTGATGGTTGCTGCATTTCCGTCATCATCTAATGTGATAGATACTATATCGCCCTCTTTGATATCATCTAATGTAATTTCCTCGCTCTGACCTGCCCCTGATTCGTCTGTAGCTTCTCCATCAGGTTTCTCCGGAGCTTCTTTACTATCAGAGTTATCTGTTGATATATCGTCTGATTTTGCAGAGGTGCTATCGTCTGCGGAATCTTCATCTGGTTTTTCAGAAGTTTCTCCACTATCTTTTTCTGGTTTTTCAGGAGTATTACCATCAGGTGCTCCCTGGCCTCCATCCATGGTCTGTTTTGTAATTATAGTACTATCGGTGACTGTAATTTCCTGTTCTTCGCCTGTAAGATCTAACATAGATGGAGCTTCGCCATCTGGTGCTCCCTGATTATCTTTGACTGAATCTTTATCTAAATTTTCTGCTGTATCTTCTTTCGTATCAGAAGTTTTATCTTTTGTCTCTGTATCTTTTGCTGCTTCGTTTGCTGTTTCATCTACATCAGCAGATTCATCAGTTCCATCATCAGACTCTTTCCCATTTTCTGGTTTTGCATCACCGTCTTCTGGTTTCTCAGGTGCTTCTCCCGGCTGTTCCATTTCTTTTCTGGTTCCTACTGCAATTGTGATTTTTCCATCCGCTACAGATTTCACTTCTCCCAGAATTTCATTTTCATCTGTTTCTTTCTTGCTGTCTTTATCTGTATTCTCGTCAGATGAATCAGTCGTATCTTCTGCAGTGTCACCTGCTTCTTTGGTGCTTTCTGTTTTACTGTCTGCTGCAAATGCTGTTGCTGTAGAACCCACGAATGTTGCTGTGATCATAACTCCCATAATCATTGCCAGATGTTTATACTTCATAGTGATACCTCTCTTTATATTTTTATACTCTCTTTGTTTTCTTTTGTTGATGGTATTACTATATCTGATAAATGTGTTTGAATTATGGGCAGTCTGCGAAAAAAATGTGTTCTGATCTGGATTAAAATTAATATAATTCTATTCTTCTATGCGTTAATAGAGGAAGCTGTTCTCTGATCTGTTCTTCCCATTCCAGATCAATTTCTTCTATTAAAATTCCTTCTTTTTCATCTAACTGATTTCTGACCTGTCCCCACGGATCTGTCACAATGGAATGTCCCCATGAAATATATCCCGCCTGTACGTTCCTGGAAGGCGCACATCCAAGCATATAAATCTGATTATCCAGTGCTCTTGCGCGAAAAGTCAGTTCCCAGTGTGCCGGTCCCGTCGTCATATTAAAGGCTGCCGGAACGAAGATCATCTTTGCCCCCTGCAGTACCATCCTCCGGGCAAGTTCCTGGAAGAGGATATCATAGCATATCATAACTCTCATTTTTCCAAATTCTGTATCAAATACGGTGGCGTGATTGCCTGGTGTGAGGGTATCTGATTCTTTAAAATACTGTCCATTTTTTACATTAATGTCAAAAAGATGCGCTTTTCTGTGTTTCCCGATCTGGTTTCCATTTCGATCAAAAATGTAGGACGTATTGAAAACATTTCCAGCTTCATCTATTTCCGGCATCGAACCTGCGATGAGATAAATCTGATATTCTCTGGCATAATCAGACATTGCCTGCCAGGATGGGCCGCCTTCTTTTTCGGCATAAACCGGGAAATTTTCTGTCTGATATGGACAGCAGAACATTTCCGGAAGAACTACAAAATCCGGAGATTCTGTTTTTATCTTTTCTATATATTTCCCTGCTGTACGAATATTTTCTGTTTTATCTTCTACTGTTGGCATCTGAATGGCTGCTACTTTCATATTTGCTCTGTCCTTTCTATGGTAAATCAGTTATCTACAGTCTATCGGCTGTGCAGTTCTACAAGAATCAATTTTTACATATCTACTATATCAGTAAAAAAATACTCTTACAATCATACTCTATAAAGTTGCTTCTGTTTTTTTTATATGATCTAGTAAAAACACCAGAATTTATTTCTGCTTTACGAAAGATAAAGAATTGACATAAAAATAATTTCGTAAAGGAGTGATATATCTGGAAATTAAATATTCAAAGCAGGCCCTTAAGTTTTTAAAAAAGCAGGATTCCATAACTCAAAAACGTATCATCAATGCCATATCCAAGATTCCTCAATGAGATATAAAAACATTACAGGGTGCCAGTGGATATCGATTGCGTATCGGTGATTATCGTGTGATTTTTGACTATATTGATAGCATTATATTTATCAAGGCTATTGGAAATCGTGGACAGATTTATAAAGGAGTGTGATTTTATGACTGCAACAAAAGAACGTATTATAGGTGCTGTATCTATTATGAGCGATAAAGACGCCGATATTTTCTGGCGCATTATTCAAAATCACTTTACAGCTCCTGATTTATTCGCAAACATTGAAGATACAGAACCTGATGAAACTGATTTAGCAATGCTAAAAGAAATAGAACATAATCCCGACTGCCATGAATTTATCTCTCAGGAAGAACTAATGAAAGAACTTAACATCGAAATTTAGTAACTATTCGGCAGGCTACTAACTGTGAACGGTACTAAACAATTACAGAATTTAAAATAACAGCCCCCAGACATGTACTTTTTTCCATGTCTGGGGGCTGTTTATACTTTGTATTATTTAT
>OGLZ01001129.1_pt1 | contig 11675 bp, 11 predicted proteins | sample 1572991 | NCBI WGS metagenome assembly OGLZ01 (sample SAMEA2581893, study PRJEB24529) | metagenome | biome: Human gut stool | place: China | collected 2011 | reverse complement strand
GCCTGCTTATTTGCTTCCATTGCCTCAACCAGACCCTCTACACGAGTCTCGTACTGAGCAGCATTGAAGTTACGCGGGTCAGCCTGATCGCCGTCGAAACCAGCACACGGGATACCCAGGTCAGCAGTAAAGCGACGCTGCATCTCAGCCATGTAACCACTCCACGGTTTACAGCTTCTGTTGTAGTGAACCAGAACGCCATCTACCTTGTTGTCACGGCAGATGCCTTCACGCCAGTCAACACCCTGCTCGATGCAGACAGAGTTCGGAGCTTTGTAGTAAGCACGAGCCATCTCATCGATGTTGTTGTAAACGAAACCAAATGCCGGAGCATATACAACGGCAGTAACGTTTACACCGTGGGTCTTCAGCGGTTTGAACAGAGCCGGCAGTTTCGGCCAGCACGGAATACCCTCGAACATAACACGGTATTTCTCCGGGAACGGAGTTGTGGTCTCACCCTTCTTAACTGTCTCTTCCAGGTCTTTTGCAAGTAATTCAAAAGCATCACCAGCAGCTACAGTAGCACGTGCAGTTACAACGTCTGCCATGTGGTTGAACAGGTCAAATCCACTGTATGGAGCCGGTTTGTACTGCAGGAAATCACAGACTTTCAGCCAAGCCTTAGCGGTACGGTTAGCGTTTGCACAAGCCTGCTCGAACTTCTTCTCGTCGAACTTCTTGCCTGTCAGCTCTTCCAGCTGTTTGATCGCTTTGTCGAACTGAGCGCGAACGTATTTAACATTCTCATCATGAACTTCTACTGTATTGTTGTACGGGATATCGATCATGATCAGCGGAATGTTACACATACGAGCGATGTTCTCATACCATTTTGTCATACAGTTACAGATGTTGTTGCAGCAAAGAACGAAATCCGGCTGCGGAATACGCATCTGACGAATCGGAGAAATAGCCTCAAGACGTTTCTCTTTTTCCGGACCATCCGGGAGTTTTTCAATCTCAAGCAGGTTGTCCAGCTGCAGATACGGAGTCTGAGTCTTCGGATCCTTCTTCGGTTTTCCGTCTTCACCCATCACTACGTTGCCGTCAGCATCTTTTAATGGTTTACCTGTGCTCGGATCGATGATGTATTCACCAGTCTCCGGATCATACTTACGGGATACACGTACACCAGCTGCATATGCAAGGCTGATACGAGCGTAACCGCAGATATCGTTGTCATATCCAAGATCCTCAGCTGCCTGGCACATCAGCTCACCGTAACGGTTAGCTGCGATACCAGCTGCCTGGTTCTCCGGATACATAACGTGTAAATCAAATGCTGCTGCAAGCTCACACGGGAATTTGGAAGAAGACCATCCAACTAACTCGCCTCTTGCTTTGGCCTCACGCGCCTCTTTGTGTACGTCATCTACGACTTTACGAAGCGCAAGAACACCAGGACTAACTTGTTTTGCCATAATAATTATCCTCCATTCTTAAAAATTAACTTAGTTACTTCTGACGGCTGGCTACCTGATATGCCATCAGGGCTGCGCCAAGCGCGCCGTTATACTGTGTCAGCGGGGATGTACAAATCTTTACGCCAAGCTCAGCCTCAAGCGCATCTACTACGCCCTGGTTCTGAGCCACACCGCCTGTCATAACGACATCCGGCACTACACCGATTCGGTGGGCAAGACCCGTGACACGATGAGCCACTGAACGATGAATACCGGCAATGATATCACATTTATCCGTTCCCATCGACAACTGGCTTATAACCTCACTCTCTGCAAAAACCGTACAGGTGGAACTGATTCCTACCTGCTTCTTGGACATAGCGCCAAGACGGCCTAGATCACTTACCTCAACTTCGAGAACGCGAGCCATAACATCCAGAAATCTTCCGGTTCCGGCTGCACACTTATCGTTCATCTGGAAGTTTGTCATGACACCGTCCTCAACGCGAAGAACCTTCACGTCCTGACCGCCGATGTCAATTACGGTATGAACCTTCGGGAAAAGGAAATAAGCGCCCTTTGCATGACATGACAGCTCACTCATCTGCTTATCGGCAATTCCGTCCATCAGAGATGTACGTCCATAACCGGTAGCCAGTGTGAATGCCATATCTTCTTTCTTGAGGCCTGCATCTTCCAGAACTGCCTCGATGGCACGGCTTGGACCGCTGGTACCTGCTCCAACGTCAATCAGAGACTTACCTACGATCTCCTTGCCATCCTTCAGGATGATACATTTGGAAGCTGTAGAGCCTACGTCGATACCTAAAGTGAAAATTTCGCTCATGATGTATCTTTTTCCTTTCAATACTGACTTTCTATGCCTGATTTTTGTTTCAACGATGTTTTGGCAGATCCGTGCTATCACATCGTCTCCACCCATCATAATACCACAAAATCAACTAAAAGTCGCTGTAAAATCTTGAAAATGTTATAAAATAATTCTTAACAAAACTATTACTTATTACTTATCTGCCTGAGTATACCAATAAATCGAGCAAAGGTTCCAGTTCCTTTGCCCGATTTATCTGCAAGCATCCGGCAAAACGGTTCATTTACAGTCATACAGACAAGCCGCTTCGCCAGAGCCTCACACTATTCACACTATCAATTTGTTACTTATCACTATTTTCACTATCACTGTCAGCCGCGTACTTACGCGCCTTCTCTTTTTAAAATGTTATCTTAGCGGCACCTATCACAATGCCGTTTTAATTTGATAATTATTTACCGTAGTTGATGAACTCACGAGTAGATCTCGGAGCCAGCATCTGATGAGCATTCTGATAATAAGCCTCGGTAAATGCCTGGATGTACGGACGAAGATCGGTCAGATCTACGATCTCATCAACCATACCCTGTTTTGTACAGTATTTCGGACGAGATTTGTCTGTGTACATCTGGATCATAGCGTTCATCTTGTCGATGATCGGCTGAAGCGGCTCGCCAGCTTTTTTAGCTTTAACAAGCTTTCTGGAGTACATAGCGTTTGCAGCGGTCTCACCCGGCATTACGTAGTACTCGCAAGCACCTGTACCGATAGAGAATACGTTGGTGTTGTTGCCCTGCGGACCACCCAGAACGTAGTGAGCAGCAGCACTTGCCTTACGAAGAGTAACCTCCAGAGACGGAAGCTTAGCATTCTCGATAGAGTAGATCAGGGACTGACCTAAACCAAGCAGCTCTGCCTTCTCAGCGTCATCGCCTACATCGATACCTGTGGTATCCTGCAGCCAGATAACCGGTGTCTTATCACGAGCACACAGAGTAACAAACTCGTTCATCTTAATCAGACCCTGACGGTACAGCTTACCACCGATACCTACAGAACCCTGTTTGTACTCCGGATAGTTCATGAGTAAGCCCTGTACGTTAGCGATAACACCAACCAGAAGGCCGTTAACTTTTGCAAGACCAGCAACGATCTCCGGACCGTAGCCTTTCTTGTACTCGAAGAACTCACTGTTATCGAACAGACGGCCGATTACATCGTAGATGTCGTACGGACGTTTCTGGTTCATCGGGATGATGCTGTACAGATCCTCAGCCGGAAGCTGCGGAGCCTTCGGGCTGTCAACACGGAAGAACTCCAGGTTGAAGCACGGAAGGTAGTTGATGTACTTCTTGATTCCCTCGATAACGCCTAAATCATCCTCGTAAACTTCACGGAAGAATCCGGTCTCATCATAGTGGATCGGCACGGAACCCGGAGCCGGAACGTGATGTTTGCTGTTCTCGATCTGAGCGTTAACGATCTGCTCTGCTGCTTCCTCATCGATGTAACCCTTCGGGTTCATACCGGAAAGGATACCAGCGCCACCAACTGCCATGTTCGCATCTTTATGAGCGATCAGGATAGTCGGGGAAATGCTGTGGTAACCACCACCTGCCGGGTTGGTTCCGTAGATACCTACGATAACCGGAACACCAAGCTGGTTTAACTCAGCGTTGCGGAAGAACGGTGTACCACCACCACGACGGTTCGGGTATACTTTGTCCTGATTCGGGAACTCAACGCCTGAGCAGTTTAACAGGTATACTAACGGCAGATGCAGCATCTTAGCGGTATCTGCAGCACGGAGCAGGTTATCTGCCTGTCCCGGAACCCAAGCACCAGCCATCTTCTTGTTATCAGAAGCGATGATGTAAACCCATTTGCCATTTACACGGCCAAGACCATTCAGAACGTTAGTTGTCTGGAAACGGTTGTCTTCCGGATTGTAAAGGCTGTTTAACGGGCACCATGTACCTGGATCGATCAGGGCGTTGATACGCTGTGTAGCAGAAAGCTGTCCACGTGCGTTTAACTTCTCTTCGGTTGTGATACCAGCATCAAGAGCCTGCTTAATGGACTCATGGATGTCGTGCTCAACAGCCTTTAAGCTCTCCTCGTTCTCTGGATTCTGGTTTACCAGACTCTTACCAATGATAGGCATATTCTGGAAATATCCTGGCATTGAATACATATTCATGTCTTCTTTTCTCCTTATAAAATAAAAAATAAAAATGGTTATAAATGAATTGCTTGCGGGACAGTTCGTCTCCTGTCCCGCCTGCAATCAGTAACTAATTAATCGACAGAAATGATATCTGTCTTGATTCCCTATGGAAGGCTAATTACTTAGTCTCCTTCGGAACTTTGATGAATGCCTGACCTGGGTCGATCTCTTCACGAATAACGCGGATGATCTCCGGATCCGGACCTTCCATCAGCTGAGCTCTGGAGGTATCGATCTCGAAACCAGTGTTCTCCTGAACCATTTCCGGAGAGGAGAATGGATAGTAGTAAGCCAGGTACATTCTCTTGGTCTCTTCGTCGAATTTCATGATACCAAGATCGGTAACTACCATCTGCGGTCCACGGTTGCCCGGAAGACCTGCTCTCTCACGTCCGCCAGGGCCGTCCATCCAGCCACAGCTTGTGATGTAGTCAACATGCTCCATGAATCTTCTCTTCTGATGCTGCATCATGATGATGGTGTTGCAGAAGGTAGCGATTCCGTTTGCACCGCCAGAACCGGTGAAACGTGTGGTAGGTTTAACATAATCACCCTTACCAAAGATACAGGTAGAGTTAACGTTTCCGTACGGGTCGATCTGAGCGCCACCGATGAATGCGATCATACGATCAGCATCATGTAACCACTCATTAGCCTCGAAACCTACGAAACGAACGTTTGGCCACTGTACTGCACAGTGAGCCATGAAACGGTTGTCACCTACAGAACGCGGAACCTCGATCGGAGAACAATCCATAAGACCACTCTCTACGATCGGATGGCAGCTCGGGCAAACAACACGTTTTGCCAGGGATGCACCGATTAACGGAAGACCGGTACCAACGATAACGATCTGATTTTCTTTAATATTTTTTGCGATGGCGTAAGCCTGCATTTCCTGCTTTGTATACTTTGTATAATCAGCCATTTTAGATTTTCCCTCCCTCAATTAATGTCTGGTAGAATAGCCAAGATGCGGCTCATTCTTAAGGTTCATGAGGCGAGCGCCGCCCAGTACGTTGAGCAGATCATCCTGATCCTTGCATCCATATACATACTTCTGAAGGTAATCCTTGAAGGTCTCCGGAATCTTGGTGCCGTCAGCAGCATCTTTTGCAGCCTGTGCAGCAACTTCTGCAGCTTTTGCAAGCTTCTCATCTTCCGGCTTAGCAGCAGCAGCCTTAGCAGCTTTGTCTGCAGCCTTCTGAAGCTGTGCCTTAGCATCCTCAGCGTCAAGGTACTTGGAAGCCTTGTCGTACTCTTTCAAGCCCTTATCATCATCATCATAATAGCCGTAGCACTGTGCCGGCCAAGCACCGTACGGTGCACGAACAACGGCGTCTACACACTCACCAAAGATTCTTGTCTTGGTTGGGTCACGACGGATATACTCATCACTTACGATCTCCTCGCAGGTAACGATACAACGTTTTGCAGCTACAGCGATATCTACGTCATGGAACTCATCACCATCGATGATACAGGTTCCATCCGGAGATGCCTGCTGAACATGGATGATAGCGCAGTCAAGCTTCGGAACCGGAACAGCCAGCAGCTTCTCGCCTGGCTCAAGCGGGTTCTCGATCTCTACGCATTTCAGGTTGTCAACACCTTCCATGGTTCTTCTCTTCTCTTCGCTGATACCCCAGAACTTAACAAGTCCGGAGCCCTGCATCATACGTACCGGCAGGTACGGAAGACCCAGAGATGCAGCATGAAGCTGAAGCATCAGAACGTCCTGAGAATAATCCTCATATGTAAGCTCACCCTTCTCGATAGCTGCACGGAAACGACGAGCTACGTTGGTGTAACCAGAGTTTGCAGTATAGCAGTTGATGTAGGCTCTCACACGGCCCTCACCGATTAACGCATCCCAGTCACCACCTGCCGGGCCAGACCAGCCTACAAAACCAGTTTTACCCTGACGAAGGATCTCGTAAACTGCTGCATACGGTTTACGGTTTGTTGTAAATCCGCCGAGACAAAGTACATCGTTGTCACATACATACTTTTCTACGGCATCGTGTAAAGACATTACTTTATTAGCCACAATAAAGCCTCCTTTAAAAAAATTTTCTATAACTACCTATATAAATAAGTAAAAACGGGATCCGGTACTTCCGGCGCTGCGGTCTTTCGCAGGCCAGATGCAGCCAGATCCCGGCTGCAACAGCCAAAAATCAATATTCGATTAACCGAAAATCAGCATGAAGAAACCTGCTGCTACGGCAGAACCGATAACACCTGCTACGTTTGGTCCCATAGCGTGCATCAGAAGGAAGTTGGTCGGATTCTCTTTTGCACCAACTGTCTGAGAAACGCGGGCAGCCATCGGTACAGCAGATACACCAGCGGAACCGATTAACGGGTTGATCTTGCCGCCGGTTACAGCGCACAGCACCTTACCAAGGAGAACACCTCCGATGGTAGCGAATGCGAATGCAAGAAGACCCATGCAAACGATAGCGATGGTCTGAACACGCAGGAAGATCTCGCCGTTTGCGGTCGCACCTACGGTAGTACCAAGCATGATAGTTACGATGTTGCACAGTGCGTTCTGAGCTGTATCAGAAAGACGCTCTGTAACACCAGATTCACGAAGCAGGTTACCAAGCATCAGCATACCAAGCAGCGGAGCTACGGACGGAAGAAGCAGGGAGCAGAACAGTACTACGAATACCGGGAATACGATCTTCTCAACCTTGCTTACCTTACGGAGCTGCTTCATAACGATGGAACGCTCTTTCTTAGTGGTAAGAAGCTTCATGATCGGCGGCTGAATCAGCGGAATCAGCGCCATGTAGGAGTAAGCGGCAACGGCGATCGGAGCAACCAGATCCGGTGCCAGGTTGTTAGCTACATAGATAGCGGTCGGACCGTCTGCACCACCGATGATACCGATAGCAGCTGCCTCACCTACTGTAAACAGACCAGTTGCGTTAGCCAGCATGAATGCAATGTAGATACCGAACTGAGCAGCTGCACCAAGCAGAAGGCTCACCGGGTTTGCAATCAGCGGACCAAAGTCTGTCATGGCACCTACTGCCATGAAGATCAGACACGGGAACAAACTGGACTTAACACCGCCGTAGATGATACGCAGAACACCTGCGGTATACCACGGCTCGCTTTCCTTCATCAGGTCAGCCAACGGCAGGTTTGCCAGGAACATACCAAATGCAATCGGAAGCAGAAGAAGCGGCTCGAACTGCTTTTTAATTGCCAGGTATAATAATACAAAAGCAATGAGAATCATTACACAGCTTCTCCAGGTCAATGCTGCGAAACCCGACTGTGCAAGAAGCTCTTTTAATATTTCAAAAAAGTTCATTACCTAACCTCCTAGTTCAGAGCAACCAGAGCAGCTCCTGTATCAACAGAATCGCCAGCCTTAACAAGGATCTTGCTGACTGTACCGTCTGCCGGAGCAACGATCTCAGTCTCCATTTTCATGGCTTCCATAATAACTACTACTTCGCCAAATTTAACTGCCTGTCCTTCAGATACCTTGATGTTCAGGATTTTACCTGGCATTGGAGCTTCTACGGTAGTTGCGCCCGCCGGAGCTGCTGCCTTCGGAGCCGGAGCTGCTGCCGGTGCCGGAGCTGGAGCCGGTGCTGCTGCAACTGGAGCCGGAGCCGGTGCTGCCGGTCTCTGTACCGGTGCGGATGCCGGAAGAACCGGAGCTGCCGGAGCTGCTACACCATTACGATCCAGAGATTTGTAAGCTTCTAATTTTTCTACTTCAACTTCGTATTTCTTTCCATTGATCGTAGCAACATATTTCATAATTCTTTACGTCCTTTCGAATGTTTATCATTACTGTTCACACATGTGTGCCCAGTAATGGGATTTTGCCGATGCTTTGTATTCCAAATCGGCAAAATCTGTTGCCTGAACTGTATCATACAGAATTTTCAGTTCCGAAAATTCCTTTTTGTAAACAGTTGCTATTTATCATAGTATCGTCTATTAGTTCAGGGTAACCAGTGCTGCACCTGTGTCAACGGCGTCGCCTGCTTTGACAAGAATCTGTGCTACTGTACCGTCTGCCGGAGCAACGATTTCAGTTTCCATCTTCATAGCTTCCATCACGATGACGGTCTCACCAAACTTAACTGCCTGTCCTGCAGATACTTTGATGTTCAGGATTTTACCTGGCATCGGAGCCTCTACGGTAGTTGCACCTGCTGCCGGTGCTGCCGCCGGAGCTGCTGCTGGTGCAGGAGCCGGTGCTGCTGGTGCAGGCGCCGGTGCTGGAGCTGCCGGTGCTGCCGGTGCTGCCGGTGCTGCCGGTGCTGCCGGTGCTGCTACTGGAGCCGGCGCTGCTGCCGGAGCCTCGCCGTAACGCGGCATTGGCTCGTATGCATCGATTCTTTCAAGTTCTACTTCGTACTGTTTTCCATTGAGGGTAGCCGTATACTTCATAACTGCTCTAACCTTCCTTTCGATTTCCTTTCATTCCTGTTTCTCATTACTTAACTTCTGTCACGCTCAAGATCTTAAACTTGTCTGTCGGCAATCCGAGGTCATCCCCGATCGTTGCCATCAGCACGGCAAGTAATTCCTTATCAGCTTCATCCGACACAGCCGGTGCTGCTTTCTGTGCTGCGGCCGGGGCCTTAGCACCATCAGAAACAACGGAGCGGAGAATCTTGGAAATTACCATAATTGCCAGAGCCAGACAGATCAGAGCCAGGAAAACTACCGAAAGACCCAGCAGAGAAACGATAACTGACTGCCCGAAAGGCATAGTTGGTTCAGTCCACATTGTGCATTGCACCTCCTTATTTATTTTAGGTTCTGCTTTCTTTGTGAAAAATTATCCTTATAAAATTGCACCAGTAAGATTCCGTATTGTGGAATGCATTCCATTTTTGAAAGCAATTTATAAGGGGCTTTTCCCCTTAACTGTAACAAGTGAAGCCACAGATTGACATGATCAGCTCACTTTACTTAAATTATAACAGTAACCCCCCTGATTGTCAACCAAGCCTTTCATAAATTATGCACAAAAAGCAGGGTGTTTTATTAGCAAAAACAACCTGCTTTTTATAGGTTATTACTACATTTTTCTACATTTTTCTTAATAACCCCCGGAAGAATCGCCAAGACCTCTCAAGCATTTTGCTCATATTCTAAAATGTATTCTGAAAGTCCCGTTCTCTCCTTTTTTCATCAGAACAAAGCCGCTTTTTTCTGTATTTTTTTATACATTTTCAAGAGTTGTTCTCGATTTATTTCGGAAGCTTGAAAGAGCTCTTCAGCGAAACAATCCGGTTGAAAACCGGTTTGCCCGGCTCGCTGTCGCGGCAGTCCACGCAGAAGTATCCATTGCGGACGAACTGAAAGCTCTCAAATGCTTTTGCCTCTTTCAGACCCGGCTCTAAGTAACACTCTTTCAGAACGCGCAGGGAATTCGGATTTAAGTTCAGCGTTCCATCTGCATTGAGTTTGCCCTTTTCCTCGTCTACCAGGTTCTCATAGAGACGTACTTCTGCTTTCAGTGCAGTCTGTGCTGCTACCCAGTGAATCGTACCTTTTACCTTTCTTGCATTGAAGCCGGAACCACTCTTCGTCTCTGGATCGTAGGTACAGTGAACAACCGTTACATTACCGTCTGCATCTTTCTCGAATCCGGTGCAGGTAACAAAGTACGCGTTCATCAGGCGGACCTCATTGCCCGGGAAGAGACGGAAGTATTTCTTCGGTGGTTCTTCCATAAAGTCCTCGCGTTCGATGTAAAGTTCTCTGCCAAATGGAATCTTTCTGGAACCAAGTCCCTCGTTCTCCATATTGTTTGGTGCATCCAGCTCCTCGATCTGTCCTTCCGGATAGTTGTCGATAACAAGCTTGACCGGGTCAAGAATTGCCATCACACGGGACTTCTTTAATTTCAGATCCTCGCGCAGGCAGTACTCTAACATTGCACTGTCGATGGAATTGTCTGCTTTGGAGACACCTGCCAGCTCTACAAAGCGGCGGATTCCGGCGTGTAACCTCTGCGGCGCAACGCTGCGATGGTTACCAGACGCGGGTCATCCCAGCCATCTACAATCTTATCCTCTACCAGTTTCTTGATATAACGTTTTCCGGTAATGACGTTGGTCAGATACATCTTCGCAAACTCAATCTGGCGCGGCGGGTTCTCAAACTCGCACTCTCTTACGACCCAGTCATAGAGCGGTCTGTGATCCTCAAATTCCAGCGTACAAATCGAATGCGTGATGTGCTCAATCGCATCCTCAATCGGATGAGCGAAATCGTACATCGGGTAAATGCACCATTTGTCCCCGGTGTTGTGATGATGCATATGGGCTACACGATAAATAACCGGATCACGCATATTGATGTTCGGGGATGCCATATCAATTTTCGCACGCAGTACCTTTTCGCCATCCGCATATTTGCCTTCTTTCATCTCCTCAAAGAGCTGTAAGTTCTCCTCGATGCTGCGGTTGCGGTACGGGCTTTCCTTGCCCGGTGTGGTGAAATCACCGCGATATTCCCGGATCTGATCCGCAGTCAGGTCACAAACGAAAGCTTTTCCCTTCTTTATAAGAAGAACCGCGCACTCGTACATACATCTGCTGGAAATAGTTGGATGCAAAAAACAGGCGGTCCTCAAAATCAGCGCCCAGCCATTTTACATCCTCGATGATCGACTCAACAAACTCCGTCTTCTCCTTCGTCGGGTTGGTGTCATCAAAACGGAGATTGAATTTTCCGTTGTATTCTTTTGCCAGTCCAGAGTTCAGAATAATCGATTTAGCGTGTCCAATATGAAGATATCCGTTCGGTTCCGGAGGAAATCTCGTCTGGACATGGTCGTAAACGCCCTCTGCCAGATCTTTGTCAATCTCGCGCTCGATAAAGTTCTTGGAGACAGCCTCTTCCTTCTCCTCTCCCTCTGCCAATGGTTTTTTATTTTCTTCCATATACATTCCCTCCGTTGTTTCTTTTCGTAAATTGATACTGTTGTTTGAGTCAAATCAAACAGTTTTATTTTTTATCATATCACATTTTGGAGTTTTCGAAAAGGGGATATTTGCCCACAAAAAAGGAAGCGCCGCGGGAGGACACTTCCTTTTCTGATTTTCAATTTTTAAGCATCTTTATTATGGCAATTTAAGATGTCCTGCGTTCGCAGGTAATTGTACTTCTTCTTATTATATATGTGTTTTTATGCGATTTTACTTATGCGTTTGCA
>OGLZ01001102.1_pt1 | contig 12031 bp, 17 predicted proteins | sample 1572991 | NCBI WGS metagenome assembly OGLZ01 (sample SAMEA2581893, study PRJEB24529) | metagenome | biome: Human gut stool | place: China | collected 2011 | reverse complement strand
ATCCACTAGCATTTGAACTTGCAGTGATCGCAGGAGAGATCATTGAAGAGAATTTTCAGTTTAGGACACAAGAAAATGAAATTGGTTTCTTGGCGATGCATTTTGGAGCAGCATTGGAAAGAAAAGGGCTTAATGAGAAAAAACCAAGAAAGAAAGCAATTATCGTGTGCTATGCAGGAGTTGCAACAGCGATGCTGATCAAAGAAAAGATTGAACAGAATTTTGGACATAAGATTGAAGTGATCAAAACATGTTCGCAACAGGAAGTAAGTCAAGAGTTGATCGATCAGGTGGATCTTGTATTGACAACGGCAGAACTTTCAGAACTTCAATCTGACAAAATAAAGAAAATAAACCTGTTTCTGGATGAAACAGATATTCAGCTCATAGGAAATATTTTAAAAGAAGATCAAAAAGATGAAATTGATTATCGAAAGATTTTTCGAAAAGAATTATTTTTCTATGATGTGGAATTTAAGAATAAAGAAGAGATTCTTGAACATATGACAAGAGAGATGCAGATACGAGGACTGATCAGTAAAGAAGGAAGTAAATCCGTATTTAAAAGAGAAGAAATGTCGACGACAGAACTGGGCAATATGGTAGCAATACCGCATGCAATGTCAAATGACTCTGAAGAGGCAGTCGTATCCGTTATGGTTTTAAAGAAACCAATCCTCTGGGAAAATGAAAAAGTGCAGGTTGTACTTTTACTCAATGTACCAAAGTCACAATACAATATGTGGGAAGTTGTATTTAAACGATTATATCAATATCTGATTGGTGATCAAGGGGTTACAAAATTAATCAAAGATAAAGATTATGATGATTTTATTCGCCATTTGGAAAGAAATGAATAGGAAGGAAATATCATGGAATCACTAGTATTAAATAAAGACAACGTTAAATTGAAGGTAAATGCTTCTGATTGGGAAGAAGCGGTTAGAATTGGGGCAGGGATGCTTGTAGAACAAGGATGTGCAAAACAATCTTATGTTGATGGTATCATTGCTTCTGTCAAAGAATTAGGACCTTACATTGTCATTGCAGATGGAATCGCAATGCCGCACACAAGACCAGAACAGGGAGCTATTGGGATCGGTTGTAGTCTGATCACACTGGATCAGCCAGTAAAATTTGATGGAGATGACAGTGAAGTAAAAGTTATGATCTGTTTTTCAGCGGTAGACAGTGAAAGCCACATGGATATTCTTAAGATGATCGTTGAGTTTGTAGAGCGCGGACTCATTGATGATATAGCTAAAGCAACGACTTACGAAGAGTTACTTGAAGTGATCAAAGAGAAATAGTTTTAAAAAGAGAAAGGAGACGAAACTATGTTACAGATTTTAACAGTATGCGGAGCAGGACTGGGAAGCAGTTTTGCATGTCAGATGAGTGTAGACGCCGTATTAAAGGAACTGGGTGTGGAGGCAAAACTTGACCACACAGACATCTCTAGTGTAGGAGGAGCAAAGGCTGACATCATTCTTTCAGGAAAGAACTTTGAGAAACAGTTTGAGCGTTATACACTGGACTGTCCAACAATTTTTCTCGATCGATTGGTCGATAAAAATGAGATCAAAGAAAAACTGACACCGGTTTTAAAAGATCTTGGAGTTTTATAAAACTAGCAAAATAGAGAGTGAGGAGAAAAAATGCAGGTTTTAAATTTTATCATTAAGAACATCCTGACACAGGCATCTGTTGTCGTAGGACTGATCGCACTGCTTGGTTTAGTGTTACAGAAAAAACCAATTGGTACTGTTGTATCAGGAACAATGAAAACTATCTTAGGATTCTTAGTATTATCCGCAGGTTCAAGCGTTATCCAGGGATCATTAGCTATTTTTGGTGATCTGTTTAATAAGGCCTTTGGACTTAAGGGTCTTGTAGCATCTATCGAAGGTATTAACGGTCAGGCAATGACAGACCTTGGACTTGGATCAGAGATCGCTATCACATTAGCAGGTATCTTTATTGTTAATATTATTTTAGCTCGTATTACACCATTTAAGTACATCTTCTTAACAGGACAGGCTTTATTATGGGAATCTACACTTTGCGTAGTATTTGCTTACTTCTGCGGATTAAGAGGACTTCCATTGATCATCGTAGGATCAATCGTTGGTGGTGCATTCGCAACATTAATGCCAGCATTTGCACAGCCAGTTATGCGGCAGATTACCGGTAGTGATGATATCGCATTAGGACATTTCTGTACATTTGGATATATGTTTACAGCATTAATTGCTAAATTAACAGGTGATAAATCTAAATCAACAGAAGATGTTGCATTACCTAAGAGCCTTGAGTTCTTACAGGATACATATTTATCAGTAATGGTAGTTATGGTGCCATTTTACTTAATCGTAGCAATCTTTGCAGGACCTAAAGCATGTGCTGAATATGCAGGAGCTACAAACTACATCGTATTCATGTTTTTACAGGCATTACAGTTTGTAACAGGTTTATACGTATTAATGGCAGGTGTTCGTTTACTGTTAGCAGAATTAGTACCAGCTTTCCAGGGAATCTCTATGAAACTGGTTCCAAATTCAAAACCAGCCTTAGACTGCCCAGTATTATTCCCATATGCACCAAACGCAGTAATCTTAGGATTCATCTTTACAACAATCGGATCTATCATCGGTATGTTCTTAACACCAATGCTTGGATTACCAATGATCTTACCTGGAGTTATGAGTAACTTCTTTGCAGGTGGTACAGCTGGTATCTTTGCTAACCAGGTTGGTGGACGTCGTGGAACGATCATTGGATGTATTGCACATGGTATCTTCATCATGATCTTACCAGCTTTACTTTCCCCAATGCTTGGACAGATCGGATTCCAGAACATGACATGTACAGACGTAGATACTGTAGTAACAGGATTCTTCTTCATGATCATTAAATCTATCGCAGGAATCTTCTAAGATTAGAAAGCAAAAGATCATTATAGAAAGTTATACAGGAGGGATGATCAATGTTTTTCTTTGGTAAAAAGAAGAAAGAAAAGAAGCAAGAGCAGGCAGTTCCTGTTGCAAATAAAGAGGAACTGATCGCGAAAGCTTCAGAAAAAGTAACAGAATTAGAAAGTAAAACAGGGGATGAGAGAGTTTAATTCCTAACAGGGGATCCATCCTCGTATACACAAGCAGAAGAAACAGATCTGGCAATCAAATATTATGAAGAAAGCTTGGAACTTTGCAAGCAGCACGGAAAAGCGAGCACAGATCTAATGAAACTTTACAATAAAAAACGTCAAGAAGCTGCAGAAGCAAAGGATGATGAAAAAGTAAAGGAATATATGGATAAGGTTCAGAACCTGATGCAGATGTCAAAGGATATGATCCGAGGAAATGCATAACATTTACGGGGAGGAAATTCCTCCCCGCAAACATATAATTCATTCGCAACGTATAAGGCAAAATTAAAGGAGTAAAGAAATGTATAAAAATTTGATTGAATTATTTAAAGAAAATGAAGGTAAAGGAGCAGTAGGAGCATTCAACTTACATTGTTTTGAAATGCTTCCAGCAATGATTCAAGCAGCAGAAGAACTGAACGTTCCAATCATTATCCAGACTTCTCTTGGAACAGCTGAATATATTGGTTTTGAACCATTGATCGCAGCTGTAAAAGCTTTAGCAGAAAAATCTTCTGTAAATGTAGCTCTTCATATGGACCACTGTAAAAGCATTGAAGCACTGAAAAAAGCAATCGATCTTGGATATTCTTCTGTAATGTATGATGGATCTGCATTACCAATTGAAGAAAATATCAAAAATACACAAGAAGTTGTAGCATACGCTCATGCACATGGAGTATCTGTAGAAGGTGAAATCGGATCTATCGGTGGAGCTGAAGAAGGTGTTGTAGTAGAAAAAGACGCTGCAATGTATACAAAACCAGAAGATGCACTTCATTATGTTAATGAAACACATGTAGATGCATTAGCAGTATCTATTGGTACAACACATGGTCAGTTCAAATCTAAAGCTAAGATCAATTATGAATTATTAACAGAATTAAAAGCTAAATTAGGACCTGTTGGATTAGTTCTTCATGGAGGAACAGGAGTATCTGATGAAGATATGAAACGTTGTGTACGTGAAGGAATGAAAAAGATCAACGTGGGAACAGAATTAAATAAAAACTATATTGAGGTTGTCAGCAAAACATTCACAGCTGATGATGTAACACCACTGACATCTTTAAGAAATCTGTTAGGACCAGCAAATGAAAGAATCAAAGAAATCGTTATAGATAAGGCTTCATTATTTAAATTATAGGATAAAAAAGTTTAAATAACCCTCTTATATTATATAATTCATCAGGTGCGGCAGGGAGGAATGAATCCCTGCCGCATTTAACTTTTTAGAAAAATATCTATCATTTGAGCGGAGGAAATAAGCATGAAAAAAACGATCGTATTGCTTGCAGGATACCCGGCAACAGGAAAAAGTTATCTTTGTAATAAAATATTAGAAAAACTTCCAGACTTTTTGATCGTATCTCAGGATGATATGAAAGAAAAATTATTTGACCAGTATGGATTTGATAATATGGAAGAAAAAGTAGCCATTGAAAATCAGAGCTGGGAACAGTACTATGAAGTTATGGAAGAAGATCTTAAGAATGGGGATTCCATTATTTCAGATTACCCATTCAGTGTAAAACAGAAAGACAAGATTAAAAATCTTGCAGAGAAATATGAATATCAAGTTGTAACATTCCGCTTGATCGGAGATCTAGAAGTTTTATTTAAGCGTTCACAAAAGAGAGATTTGGATCCAAAGAGACATTTAAGTCATCTGGTATCACGTTATCATAAAGGTGATGTACTAGAAGACAGAAGCAAGGCGGATTGTCTTGTAACCTATGATATTTTTATGGATCGTTGCAAGAACCGTGGATACGGAACATTTGAACTGGGACATCTGATCGAAGTTGATGTAACAGATTTTTCGAAGATTGATTACCCAGCATTGATCAAAGAATTATGTGATCTTGTAGAAGAATAAAGGAGAAACAGATGGGAAGTATTTTTTGTATCGGACAGTCAGCGTATGATATCACGATTCCGCTTGACGGCGCGATCTGTGAGAATCAAAAATACCGCGTGACACAAAAAGAAGAATGTGGAGGCGGACCTGCATTTAATGCTGCATATCTGTGTGCAATGTGGGGAGAAAAAGTAGAATTGATCAGCCGGATTGGAAACGATACTTACGGGAAACGATTGTTAGAAATTGCTGCACAGGCTGGGATCGGAACCAATTATCTGATCAAGGATGATGAGATTGAAACACCGCATAGTTATATTTTTTCAAATCAGGAAAATGGATCAAGAACGTTATTTAATTTCCCAGGTGAGAAAAAAGATATTGAATATACATATCCGGATGAAGAAGTCTCTGTTATCTTAAGTGATGGACACGAACCAGAGATCAGTGTGGAGGCAATTCATCATTATAAGAGTGCCATTTCGATCGTAGATGCAGGGACATGCAGAGAAAGTACAATGCAGGTAGCAAAAGAAGTAGATTATCTGGTATGTTCTGAAGATTTTGCAAGACAATATACAGGAAAGACGATCAATCTTAATGATCCAAAGAAAGCATGTGAAATCTTTGAAGAAGTAGAACAGATCAATCATAAGCATGCAGTGGTCACACTGGGAGAAAAAGGATTATTATATCGTAGAGATGGAAAGATCACATTGATGCCAGCATTTAAAGTAAAAGCAGTCGATACAAATGGTGCAGGGGACATTTTTCATGGTGCATTTGCATATGCGATCAAGCAGCAATTGGATTTTTATGATGTATTAAAAATAAGCTCTATGGCGTCTGCGATTTCCGTGCAGACATTAGGAGCACAATCCTCTATACCACAATTAACAAAAGTAACAAGCGAACTTCAAAAGAAGGGAAATCATTATGACAAGAGAAGATATCTTTAAAACTGTTGATCACACACTATTAGCACAGACAGCAACTTGGGAAGAAATTAAAGAAATATGCGATGATGCGATCAAATACCAGACAGCATCTGTATGTATTCCAGCATCTTATGTAAAAAGAGCAAAAGATTACGTTGATGGGAAAATGGCAATCTGTACAGTGATTGGATTCCCAAATGGATATAGTACAACAGCAGTCAAAGAATATGAAACAAAAGATGCTATATTAAATGGTGCAGATGAAATTGATATGGTCATCAACTTAGGAGATGTCAAAGATAAACATTTCGATAAGATCAAAGGCGAAATTGCGTTATTAAAGAGCGCATGTGGAGATAAAATATTAAAAGTTATCATCGAAACATGTCTGTTAACAGAAGAAGAAAAGATTAAGATGTGTGAGATCGTAACAGAAGCAGGAGCAGATTTCATCAAAACATCTACAGGATTCTCAACATCAGGAGCAACATTTGACGATATTGCTTTATTTAAGAAACATGTTGGAGAAAATGTAAAGATTAAGGCAGCAGGAGGAATCAGTTCCTTTGATGATGCTGAGAAATTTATCGAACTTGGGGCAGACCGCCTTGGAACAAGTCGATTAGTAAAAATCGCTAAAGCAGAAGCTTAAACAATTTGAGAATATTTATCGTTAACAAAAGGGAATGTTGCATTCGTGCAACATTCCTTTTACCATTTTAGATTGTAAAATCCGACTTATCCAAGGGACTTGAAGACTTTTAATCATAAAATCAAGAAAAATTCAAGCTGTTGGATGTATGTTGAACATTATCGATTTACAATTTTTGTAGTGGTAGGCAGATGGTTTATTATAAATATTAATACAGTAAAACATACATGCAAGTCTACTCTACAAATTCCATATCTCAATCGTTTTCAGTAATTTTTCTTTCGTATCCACATCAAGTTGCATGATCGCATTATAAAGTTTACGATCAAGCGCAGTTTCTGAATATTCTGGATCTAGAGTACCAACGAGGGAATCCAGAGAGCAGCCACAAAGTTTCGCATAATATGTTAAAATACGCAGAGACATAGCAGTACGGTTATTTTCTACATTGCTGATATAACCAGGCGTTACACCAAGAGCCTCAGCAACTTGATTTTGTGTTAAACCCATTTTTTGACGGATATGTTTGATATGAGTACCATAATTTTCAGAGTTCATATGATAGAGTCCTTTCTGTATATTATTCATAAATAAATTATATAATAAATGAGGATGAAAATGTAGCTATTAATAGAATAGAATGTGTGAAATGGATATAAATGGAAGTTGATGGCTGATGATGTAAGTGTCAAAAGTATAAATTGTATTATCTTCAAAGAAAAGCATATACACCAATCGACAAAAGATAGAATTGAAAAGATTTTTCAAGAACCCTAAGGGATGTTGCATTATTGCAGCATTCCTTTTATCATTTCTAAGAGAAGCGATAAAAGGGAGAAGGTCATGTCAAAAGAAATATCAAGACAGGAAAAAGAAGATTATATTTAACACCAATGGGATTATCAAAAGGACAGCAATGTTTAGAGAGAAAACGCTGTCTGACAGAATTTTTGAGATTGGTCTCTGGTATAGATGGAAGTATTGCAAAGGAAAATGCATGTGCGATCGAACATATTTTAGATGAACGTATCATAACAGGAATCCGTATGTTTATGGAAAATCGTCACACATATTCTTATATGACAAGAGGAAATGACCTGAATCTGATGTTCCCAGAAGGAAAAAGAAAAATGCCAATAGCCTTTTTTGAAAAAAGAACATCTCATCCGAGAATTTTAGCAGCAGAATATGATCAGTTTAAGAAAAAGGCTGAAGTTGTGATCAGTGAAGAAAGTTATCTTTATCTGATTCCGGAAGATAAGAATATGCTAAATAAAGAAATAAAATATCAGTATGGAAATCAGTGGATGATCGCGAAAAAAGAAAATGGAGGATTTGGAATCCTTACAGAAGTATTGTAATGCACAATACGAAGAAACGATAAACTCTCAGACGGAATTATATATCGCAATATGCGATGACAAAGAGGAAGAAGTGAGAGAAGAACAGATAAAGGTACTAGATGTGTCATTGATATAGAGGAGATGAAATATGGGAAAAAATCCGATCCGCTTTTTATGGATGATAGCAGGATTTTTGTGTTTAGTTTTAGGAACCGTCGGTGTTGTTCTGCCAATCCTGCCAACGGTACCATTTTATATGGCAACAGTTTTTTGTTTTGCCAAGGGTTCAAAGAGATTACATAGATGGTTTTTAGGAACAAGATTATATAAGAAACATTTAGAAAGTTTTGCAACAAACAAAGAGATGACAAAGAAAACAAAAACTTCGATCCTCACAACCGTAACGATTCTGATGGATTTTTTATGATGAAAGATGTTCTGATCGGGCGGCTGATTTTAGCAATCGTATGGATCTTTCATATTTTATATTTGGGATTCAGAGTTGGAACAGTAAGTGAAACACAAGGGAAGGAAATCACATATGATTAAAACAAGACTGGTAAGATTACTGTCACATACAAAAAAATATATTGTGCAAACGGTTTTATTTCCTTTGTTGGTGAATCTGGATGTGGGAAAAGCACATTGGCCTCAATCTTAACAGGAAGAAATTGTGGATATCATGGCAAAATCAAGGTGTCAGGTGTGGATCTTTCTAAGATTAAGGAAGAAAACTTGATGTCTTATATGACAAAGATTACACATAACAGCTATTTATTCGCAGGAACTGTGGAAGAAAATCTAAAAATGGCAAAGCCAGATGCCACGAAAGCAGAGTTAGAGGCAGTTCTTAAAAAAGTCAATTTATTAGGATTTTTAAAGGAACAAGATGGATTAGATACAATCTTATCAGAACGTGGGGAAAATCTTTCTGGAGGTCAAAGACAAAGACTTGCCCTTGCAAGAGCACTTCTTTTTGATACACCGATCTATATATTTGATGAGGCAACATCGAACATTGATATGGAAAGTGAAGAGATGATCATGGATGTGATCCGGGAATTATCTAAAATAAAAATGATCTTGTTCATCTCACATAGATTATCAAATGTTGTAGAGTCTGACTGTATTTATATGATGCAGGATGGAATCGTAAAAGAAGAAGGAACACACGAGCAGTTGATGAAGCGACAAGGTCTATACAGGAATTTATTTGTGAAACAGAAAGAACTTGAATCCTATGCACAAAAGAAGCCAGATGATGAGCATTTACAAGAAAAGGCGGTGTAAGATGGAAAATATAACAATAAAAAGAAGAAGTTCAATAAAGATCATGGGGAAAATGATCGGCCTTGTAAAACCGCTGGCCCATATTATGACAGCAGCAGTACTACTAGGAACATTGGGTTATTTATGTGCGATATTTTTGACGATTACAGCAGGAAAAGGCTTGTTATTAGCAATGAAAGGAGTTAAGATCAAAAACTATCTGATCGCATTAGTGATTTTAGCCGTCATGCGAGGAATGCTTCATTATGCAGAGCAGTATTGTAATCATTTTATTGCATTTAAATTATTAGCGATCATCCGACATAAAGTATTTGCAGCTCTCAGGAAACTTTGTCCAGCAAAATTAGAAGGAAAAGAAAAAGGAAATCTGATATCTATCATAACAACAGATATCGAATTGTTAGAAGTATTTTATGCACATACGATATCCTCGCTTATGATCGCAATCTTAACATCTTTGATCATGATCATTTTTATCGGAAATTTCCATGTATATGCAGGAATCTTTGCGTTATGTGCTTATTTACTGGTAGGATGTGTGATCCCTCTTTGGAATGGAAAAAATGGCGGACAAAAAGGAATGGAATTTCGCTCTGGATTTGGAAGCTTAAATAGTTTTGTTCTAGAATCACTGCGAGGAATTGACGAGACGATCCAATACGGCCAGGGAGAAAAAAGAAAAGAGCAGATGAGTCAAAAATCCATCGAATTAGGAATTTTGCAAAAAGACTTAAATCGTATGGAAGCGATGCAAAGAGCAATCACGAATCTTGTGATCCTTACATGCTCTTTTGGAATGTTCTTTTTAATGTTTCATCTCTATCAAAAAGGAAATATAACATTTGACCAGATGATCCTAGCAACGATCGCAATGATGGGATCCTTTGGTCCAGTTACAGCATTATCGAGCTTGTCAAATAATCTGAATCAGACATTGGCAAGTGGTGAGCGAGTCCTGTCTTTGCTAGAAGAAACTCCAATGGTAGAAGAACTAGAAGGGGAACCGTCATTTGATTTTGAAGGAGCATCTGTTTGCAATGTTACTTTCTCTTACGATAAAGAAGTGATCCTAAAGGATTGTAATATCAATATGGAACAAGGAAAAGTTATAGGAATCTACGGAAAAAGCGGTTGCGGAAAATCAACGTTATTAAAATTATTAATGCGATTCTGGGATGTAGATCAAGGAAAAGTCATGATATCAGACCAAAATATCAAAGAAATTCCAACCAAAACCTTAAGAAATACACAATCCTACGTGACACAAGAAACCGAACTCTTCCACGACTCCATTGTAAACAGCATTGCGATCGGAAAACTAGGAGCAAGCAGAGAAGAAATCATACAAGCTGCCAAAAAAGCCTCCATCCACGAAATGATCACATCCCTTCCAAACGGATACGACACCGAAGTAGGAGAACTAGGGGACACCCTGTCAGGTGGAGAAAAACAACGAATCGGAATCGCCAGAGCCTTCCTACACGACGCCCCAATGCTACTACTAGACGAACCAACAAGCAACCTAGATTCATTAAACGAAGGAATCATCCTAAAATCACTAGAACAAGAAAGCACAGGAAAAACAATAGTACTAGTATCCCACAGAGAATCCACCATGGGAATCGCAGACAAAGTAATAAATATGGAAGCAGGGCGAGTATCGTAATATAAAGTATCGGTTATACCAAAGACTTTGGTGTATGTTGCTGAATAAAATGCGTGTTCTACCCAGATACTCCTTACACTTACATATTCAACGAATTTTAGAATATAAACAAATTAATTCAACAATAATATCAACACAATGATTCATCCCTTCCACCGTAATATGTTCATAAGGTCCATGATAAGCATGACCACCAGTTCCAAGATTTGGACAAGGAAGTCCACGAAAACTTAACTGACAGCCATCTGTACCTCCACGGATTGGAAGAACCAAAGGAGTAACGCCTGCCATCTCGCAGGCTTTTTTTGTGTTTTCAATTAAATGAGGGCAATCTTTGATGATCTCTGCCATGTTCTTATATTGATCAGTGATCGTAAGAGAAACACATCCATCTCCCCACTTTTCATTCATATTCTTTGTGATCAAACGTAAAGTTTCTTTTTTCGCTTCAAAAAGATTAGGATCATGATCTCTCACAATATAATGCAATGTCGCGTGGCTCACATCGCCAGACATATCGATCAGATGGTAAAATCCTTCATAATCTTCGGTATTTCGAGGTGTTTCCATTGAAGGAAGACAAGCATTGATTTCCATAGCAACAAGAGAAGCATTGATCATGATATCTTTAGAAGAACCAGGATGTACATTAAATCCTTCAATTTCAAAATCAGCTTTGCAAGCATTAAAATTCTCAAACTGAATCTCACCTTCTGTATCACCGTCTAATGTATAAGCAAATTTTGCACCAAAGCGTTCTAAATCAAAATATGCGGCTCCACTTCCGATTTCTTCATCTGGTGTAAAGGCAATACTGATCGGTCCATGAGGAATATTTTCGCCTACAAAACGCTCTACCATCGTAAGAATCTCAGCTATCCCAGCTTTATCATCAGCACCTAAAATAGTTGTTCCATCTGATGTGATCAAAGTATGTCCTTTTAAGGAAGAAAGATGAGGAAAAACCTTAGGATCAAGAACTAATCCGCTATTTCCAAGAGCCAAGGCTTCTCCATTATAATGTTTTGTAAGGATCGGATGGATTTGATGATCACAGAAATCAGAAACAGTATCCATATGAGCAATAAATCCAATCGCAGGACAGTTTTCATAGCCCTTTGTGGCAGGTAATT
>OGLZ01001098.1_pt1 | contig 12106 bp, 9 predicted proteins | sample 1572991 | NCBI WGS metagenome assembly OGLZ01 (sample SAMEA2581893, study PRJEB24529) | metagenome | biome: Human gut stool | place: China | collected 2011 | reverse complement strand
TTGTAGTTTGCCAGGTCATTGTCTACTGCCTGTACAGTTGTGTTTAATCTGCTGAGCAGCCATTTATCCATTACAGGGAGCTGATCATATTCGAGATTGTATTTAGTTGGATCGAAGTTGTCGATGTTTGCATATAATACGAAGAACGCGTATGTGTTCCAGAGTGTGCTCATGAATTTACGCTGTCCTTCTACAACAGCTTTTCCATGGAAACGGTTTGGAAGCCATGGTGCGCTGTTGATGTAGAAATACCAGCGGATCGCATCTGCGCCGTATTTGTTCAGTGCGTCAAACGGGTCAACTGCATTTCCTTTGGACTTACTCATCTTCTGTCCGTTCTCATCCTGGACATGTCCCAGAACGATTACGTTCTTATATGGTGCTTTGTTGAAGAGCAGTGTGGATTCTGCAAGGAGTGAGTAGAACCATCCACGAGTCTGGTCTACAGCTTCTGAGATAAAGTTTGCTGGGAAGTTATCTTCGAAGATTTCTTTATTCTCAAATGGGTAATGCCACTGTGCGAAAGGCATAGATCCTGAATCGAACCAGCAGTCGATTACTTCTTCTACACGATGCATTGGTTTTCCACAATGTGGACACTTAATTGTTACCTGGTCGATATATGGACGGTGAAGTTCAATATCGTCTGGACAGTTATCAGACATACTCTTTAATTCTTCGATAGAACCGATTGAATGCTGATGTCCACATTCACATTCCCAGATATTTAATGGAGTTCCCCAATAACGGTTTCTTGAGATTCCCCAATCCTGTACGTTCTCTAACCAGTCTCCAAAACGTCCTTTACCGATGCTCTTTGGTACCCAGTTAACTGTATTATTATTTGCGATCAGCTGATCTTTTACATCTGTCATCTTGATGAACCAAGATTCTCTTGCATAGTAGATCAGTGGTGTGTCACAACGCCAGCAGTGTGGGTAGCTATGCTCGAATTTTGGAGCATCATATAATAATCCACGGCTTTCTAAATCTTTTAAGACTTCTGGATCTGCTTTCTTAACAAATAATCCGGCAAATGGTGTTTCTTCTGACATATTACCGCGTTCGTCTACTAACTGTACAAAAGGCATCTCATATTTGCGTCCGACTTTCGCATCATCTTCACCAAATGCTGGTGCGATATGAACGATACCTGTACCATCTGTTAATGTTACATATCCATCACATGTTACATAGAATGCTTTCTTGTGCTGTTTCTCTGCAACTTTTGCTGCACAGTCATATAATGGTTCGTATTCTTTGTATTCTAAGTCTTTTCCTTTGTATGTTTCTAAGACTTCATATGCAGGTGTTCCTGCTTCTTCGTCTGCTAATCTTCCAAGAACTGTATCAAGCAGTGCTTCTGCCATATAGTATACATATCCATCTGCGGCTTTTACTTTTGCGTATGTTTCTTCTGGGTTTACGCAAAGACCGATATTAGATGGAAGTGTCCATGGTGTTGTTGTCCATGCAAGGAAATATGCATCTTCATCTACTAATTTAAAGCGAACGATCGCTGAACGTTCTTTGACATCTTTGTATCCCTGTGCCACTTCCTGTGCTGATAATGGTGTTCCACAACGTGGGCAGTAAGGTACGATCTTAAATCCTTTGTAAAGTAATCCTTTATCCCAGATCTGTTTTAATGCCCACCATACAGATTCGATAAAGTTATTATCGTATGTGATGTATGGGTTCTCCATATCAGCCCAGAAACCTACTGTATCTGAGAAATCTTCCCACATACCTTTGTATTTCCAAACGCTTTCTTTACATTTCTTGATGAATGGTTCCATACCGTATTCTTCGATCTGTTCTTTTCCATCAAGACCTAACATCTTCTCAACTTCAAGTTCGACTGGAAGTCCGTGTGTATCCCATCCAGCTTTACGAATGATCTTATGACCTTTCATTGTCTGGTAACGAGGGATCATATCTTTGATAACACGAGTTAAAACGTGTCCGATATGTGGTTTACCATTAGCTGTTGGTGGTCCGTCATAGAATGTATATGTCGGATCGTCTTTTCTTTCTTCGATACTCTTTTCAAAAATTTCGTTTTCTTTCCAGAACTTTACGGTCTCTTTCTCTCGATCGACAAAGTTCATATCAGATGATACTTTCTTGTACATCTTCATCTCTCCTTTTACTTCTTAGAAAATCTAATGAAATAGGAAAAAATAAGAAAAAGCGCTGTCCAAAATAGGACAACGCTGTTGCTTCTAAACCACCTATTTCACATACTATCATATGTTATCCCGTTAACGGAGGATACCGGCACAGCTTACTTCATTCAGCCTGCAGCTTGGGAGTGATCTTCCTTCTTATCTTACTAACACCCGGCTTCCACCGCCCCGGACTCGCTCATGCGTTCATGATAGAAGTACTGTCTCCTTCTTCGCTTTTATCATACTAAGTTATCTTAACACTTAAAATGGCGATTCGTCAATATTGAATTGTATGTTTTCGCATTTCTTTTTGTTTATTTTGTATGGAATACTTCGTAATAATGTTTCAGGCAATCTTTAAATCCATCTTTTGCAAGTGTTACACTATCATAGTAACTTCTTTCGGCATATCCATCTTTTGTATTATCTCTTGCTGCATTTAATAAGTCTGTACAGATATTTACTTTCGCAATTCCAAGTTCTACTGCTTTGGATAAGTTTTCATCTCCAGAACCAGATCCTCCATGAAGTACTAGTGGAATAGAAACCTCGGTTGCAATTTCTTGTAATCTTTCAAAATTCAGATGTGGAATTCCTTTGTATTCTCCATGAGCTGTTCCAATAGATACTGCAAGGGAATCAACTCCTGTCTGTTCTACAAATTTCTTTGCTTCTTCTGGTGTTGTTAACATTGTATTTCCTTCAACATGATAGCTGTCTCCTTCTCCTACGTGTCCGATTTCAGCTTCTACCGTAACATTTCTTTCATGTGCATATGCTACGATTTCTTTTGTCTTTGCCACATTTTCTTCAAATGGAAGGCTTGATCCATCAATCATAACGGAGGTAAATCCGACATCAATAGCTTTCTTAACCAACTCGATCGTAAATCCATGATCATAATGAAGCGCGATATCTTGGTTACTTTTTTCTGCGTAATATTTTACGATCGCTGCTGCTTCTTCAATACCTAATGTCGGTGTATGTACCTCCGCCAGACACACCATCAATGGGTGTTTTGTTTCTTCTGCCGCCTCGATCACTCCTTTGATATTCTCAAGGTTTACAATGTTGGCTGCTGGGACTGCGTAATGTCCTGCTTTGGCTTCTTCTAACATCTTTTTACTGTTTACTAACATCTGTTTCATCCTCCCGAAAATTCATTCTAAAATTTTACTTTATAAGTTCCACTTGTATCATTTTTAAAAATTAGCTAACAGATAATCTTCTGCTTCTTTGGACCATAATCCATTATGTTCTTTTGTAATCTTAGCTAATTCTTTAAATCTATCATCTGTTTTTCCTTTTTCTTCAAAATCTTCAATTGCTGTTAGTTCAAGATTCTTTCCAAGATACATCAGTTTCTTTCCTCCTGGAATCTTTGGGAGATTCAATATCGTATCGATCTGTGCATCAATTCCCCCGATATGCGTGATCATAACAGCTGGATCTAATCTTCCTTCTCCTGCAAGTTTTAAACATTCTTTCATATCATCGGTATTCCCACCGCTTGATCCTACCAGATGGTGCATCTTATAATGTACGTCAAAGAAATTAAACATCGCAGATAATTTTGGATCCACTGGTCCTGCAAAGAAGTTTAAGCATCCGTCAAATCCTAAAATCTCATCTGCCATCTCGATCACTGGTCTGACTGGTGCATATACAGATACATCATCAAATCCTGTTCCACCAGTTAAATCTCTTAATGTCTTCACTGGGTCATCGACTTTCGCAGTATTGACAAAATGGATTTCAACACCTCGTTCTTTGGCATATTCTTCTGTAAATAATTCACTAGCTCTTTTTAATCTTACTTCATCAATGTCTGTGATCACCAGTAAAGAAGGTTTACGATCACAATTTAACATATAACTGATCGCTCCTAATCCCATTGGACCGCAGCTTGCAAGAAGTGCACTCTTTCCACCTTCTACAGTTCCCATCTTATGTTCATAAACACCACGTTCACTGTGGTACATAGAATGGAATGCTCCAATGATACAGCTCATAGGCTCCGCCAGTGATGCCTCAAAAAATGCACTGTTTTCATCAAAAGGTAATAAGCAGTCTTTTTCCATTACAATTGGTGGAACTTTGATAAAGGTTGCTGCTCCTCCGCAGTATTCATAAGAATATCCGATGGCTGCCATAGAACCTTTGATATTGATCGCTGGCTGCATGGTATATTTTGTTCCAACTTGATATTTATCTTTCCACTTCGCCCCAACTTCACGAATGATTCCTGCAAATTCATGTCCTACGATGATCGGATGTTCGCTGATATCATCGTTGACTCTCTGATGTTTTGCTCCCTGAATAGATTCTTTGTAAGTAGACATGCAGACACTGTCAGTGATCAGTTCCATTAAGATCTCATCGTCTTTCAGTTCTCCCATATCAAATTCTTCTAATCTTAAATCTGATTCCCCATAAAGTCTGACTGCTCTTGTCTTCATAGCTTATCTCTTTTCCTTTCTGTTTGTGTTGCGTGGTCACATGACCATGTACATTGTCATTTGATATTTTTTATTATAGATTCGACGTTTTTATTTGTCAATACAATTTTTTATTTTTCCATCACACAAAAAGTGCTGATTTACAAGATTTTTACAATAAAAAAGAAGCTGATATGCTTACTTTTATTTGCATATCAGCTTCATATTCTTATCTCTATATTATTTTAATAATAACTCTGCCGTCGGCACATCTGTTACCAACACATTCACTAATCCACCTGCGATCGCACCTTTGATTGCTTCAATCTTATCTTTTCCATAAGACATTCCGACTCTGACTGGTATCTTTGCGATCTTATCCAATGAAATTCCAACCATTTTTCTTTTCAGATCCTCATCAACCGTCTGGCCATTCTTGTCATAAATCCTTCCAACGATTTCTCCAACGGCACCTTTTCTCACTAGTTCCTTGTATTCTTCCTTTGTCCGTATTTCTGCCTTGATAATCGAAGAATCGTCCTGCATCGATCCGATTCCGATCAATGCAATGTCCGCTGTTTCTGCCATATGAAGAACTTTGGCGATTTCATCAATACTTTCGATCAACTCTTTTTCTTTTGTACCTTCCACATACATTGGTGCAGACAAGTTATAACTTGCACAGTGTAATAAATTTCCGACTTTCGTTGCAAGTGTATTGGAATATGTTGTTGTATTCCATGAATCTGACTGTATCGCTCCCGGTGTTCCAAGAAATGGAACAACTTTTACATTCTGAAATGAAAGAGATCTAAGACGTTCATCTTTCGCCAACTGCTCCACAAATTCATGCATGGCTCTTCCCCATGTCATTCCAAATATCATGTTTTTTTTCAAAACTCTTAGAATATAGTCTACCGCTTGAAACGCTACTTCTTGATCCGATGACTGTTCATATGCCGGAACAGCGATCAATGCTTCTGTCAATCCATATTTTTCTTCTAATTTCCGTTCCAATGCAAGATCACTTTGTTCGGGATATTGAATCCTGATCTGAACATACCCTTCATTTCTCGCCTGAATCAATGCTCTGGAAATACTGGTTCTTGATGTATGTAATTTTTTCGCAATCTCTTGTTGCGATAATCCATCACGGTAATAAAGTTCTGCTACTTTTATTAAAAAACGATCACTTTTCATCTGGCTTCCTCCGTCGTGAATATGCCACATTTCATATGTGACTTTCTATATTTATATTATCTGGTTTTTTATTTATTTTCAATGCACATTTTTATATTTTCTTAATCTGTTTTATCGGATATTTTGATTGTACGAAAACAAAGATCATGATCTTATCTTTTTATCAGATTTTACGCTTTCTTAACGTTTTATTTACTAAATTTTATAATTTTTGTATATAATTATATGTTAAAATAGTAGTTAACTAATGTTAGATGGTTTAAATACAAATATAAAACCAGAAGGGAGATAAATTCATGTTAAGAATTGGAATTTTAACCAGTGGCGGCGACTGTCAGGCATTGAATGCTGCCATGCGTGGTGTAATAAAAGGTTTAATTGTAAAGAGAAATGATCTGGAGATCTATGGTTTCCGCGATGGATATAAAGGTCTGATCTACGATATTGCTGACCGTATGACACCAGATGATTTTTCTGGAATTTTAAACCGTGGAGGTACAATTCTTGGAACTTCCAGACAGCCATTCAAAAAGATGCGTATTCCTGATGAAAACGGTCTTGATAAAGTCAAGGCAATGAAAAATAATTATCGTAAATATAAATTAGACTGTCTTGTAGTCCTTGGCGGAAACGGAACTCACAAAACTGCAAATATGCTCCGTGAAGAAGGTTTAAATATTGTAACACTTCCAAAGACAATTGACAATGATCTTTGGGGAACTGAGATGACATTCGGATTCCAGAGTGCCGTTGATATTGCAACTGATACGATCGACCGAATCCATACAACAGCTTCTTCTCACAGCCGTGTATTTATCATCGAGGTTATGGGGCATAAAGTCGGACATGTTACCCTGCAATCAGGAATTGCTGGTGGAGCTGACGTAATCCTGCTGCCTGAAATTCCTTATGATATTGATAAAGTAGCCGAAGTTGTAGAAAACCGCTTTGCAGCTGGAAAGAAATTCTCGATTATCGCAGTTGCTGAAGGTGCTATTTCAAAAGAAGATGCGAAGTTAAAGAAGAAACAGTATAAGGCAAAACTTGCAGAAAGAAGATATCCTTCTGTTGCTTATGAGATTGCAGCTGCACTAGAAGAAAAAACAAATCGTGAGATCAGAGTCACCGTTCCAGGACATACACAGCGTGGTGGTGCTCCTTGTGCTTACGACCGTGTACTTGCTACAAGAGTTGGAGCATATGCCGCTGAATTGATCCTTAATAAAGAGTATGGCTATATGGTTGGTATCGTTGATGGAGATACAAAAAAGGTTCCATTATCTGAAGTTGCCGGAAAATTAAAATATGTTGATCCGAAGTGCCAGATGATTAAGGACGCTAAGACGATTGGAATAAGTTTTGGGGAGTAAATTGTAGTTTGATGACGGAAATTATTGGTGGAATATTATAAAAAGAGATCATGTGTCTGCAACCCACTTGCGTTCGGACTCCCACGTAGCTGTACTAAGCTCCTGAATGGTCATTCGACCATCCACTCGCTAAGTGCAGACGTGTCCGTACGGTTGCCAACACATGATTTCTTTTTATAATATTCAAATAATTTACGTTATTCAAACACTACACTGTGTGTATGTTTAACGGTATTGGCTAATCATTTTTGTATTCGCTAACAGAAGATTATCTTTCACTTTCATCCATCGCCTTTTCCATGTAATGATTTCCTTCAGATTCTTCTCTGACTTCTTCCCAAGTACTAGCTGAAATTAATCTCGCCATCGGTAAAGTTCTTGCTTTCTTTTCCTTTTGTTGTTTCTATTTTACTTAATTCTATCACATGGAATTGAAATTTACTACTGTACAATTTACAATTACTTTTTGTAAAAAATTGTAATATCAAGTTAAAAAAAGACAGAAGCCTAAACTCCTGTCCTAAACCACATATCATTATAACAAATAATCTTTATTTCTCCAGTTCTTCCGTCTCAATAATAAACTTCACACTACCCTTCGTTCCACTAGCCTTCTTCGTAAATATCTGATAGTTTTCTCCTTCATCCATCACCGCATCAGCTCTGTCTAAGATCTCTTTTGCATCATCATTGATCGTATTGACAAGTTTCTCAATACCGTCTTTTCTGAAGGTTAACATTCCTTTGTTCAATGTAACAGCTCCATTTTTCAGAGTTGCAATTCCTGTTGTCATCTGTCCCATTCCATTATCCAGTGTTTTTGCACCTTTGCTTAACTTCTTCGCTCCATTTGCTGCTGTTTTTGTTCCACTGTTTAATGTCTTGGCTCCTTCATCTAATTTCTTAATGGAAGATGCCAGTGTCTTAGATGATGTCTTTAACTGTCCAGTACCTTCCGCGATCTGTTTTAATGCAGCTTCTAACTGTGCTGTGGATGTCTTTGTCTTTGTTAGCAGATTTTGAATCTGGGTTAAGCATCCTGATACAATCTGAAGGTCTGTCTGTGTTTCTTGCAAGCTTGTTCCGATAGATCCTGCGTAGGTTCCTAAATTCTTTGCCTGACCTCCTACGGATTGTGCATAACCGCCTAAGTTTTCTGCATCTGTCTTTAAAGAACCTGCAATCGTTGTAAGCTGTGCTTTCTGCTCATCTGTAAGAGAACTATAATTATTCTTGATAAATTCTCCAATTGCTCCTGCCTGATCTCCAACATCTGTTGCTGATGCTCCAATAGACTCTGCTAATGCACCTAATGTCTTCGCTGACACACCAACACTTTCTGTCTGTGTCTTAATATTCATCAGTTCTTTTGTGATTCCTGTCTGTGCACCCTGTAGGTTAGACTGTAATTTTGCCTGATCACTTTCGCTTGACGTACTATTCTGCAGTTCTTTGAGAATCTGTCTCACTCCATTATCTAACTTCTCTGTAGATGATGGTAAAGCACTTGTTCCTTTCGCTAACTGACTAGTTCCTTTCTTTAACGTTGTAGATCCATTGACCAGTTTGTCAAGTCCTTTTGCTAACTGTTTGGAACTGACTGCAATCTGTTTTGTTCCTGATTTTAATTTTCCAGAGGCTGTGACTAATTTTTCAATTCCCTTTACTAAATCTCCAGAACCATCACATAATTTATCTGTTGCATTTTCAAGGTCTTTTAAGGAATCTGTCAGTTCACTTAAATCTCCTGCGTCATCTAAACCGAACTCTGATAATGTATCGGAATTCGCAACTGTTGCTGTGACTGTCATCTGGAAGTCCTCTACATCAGCTGTGATCTCGAAGTCTTCTGGAATATCAAAATTTGATCCAATACTTGTATTCTTAAGGTTTAAGCTGTCTGCTAATCCCGGCATTGCAACTCCAATAACGATATGTTTGTTACCATCGGAGATAACCTTTCCGTTTGTTGCTTTAACATTAGAGAAATTATCTGTATTTAAGATCGCTGCTGTGATCATTGTAAATGGTGTATAGACTGTTGTCTGTTTTCCATTGATCGTTTTGGTTACTGCGGAATGATTTTCATATTCATAACGGATCTTTACTTTTCCTGATTTACCAACAAGTTTCTTTGGTGAAATTTCTTTTCCATCCAGATAGTATGTGACTTTCATAGATACTGGAAGATTTTTATCACTTGTTCCTTGATAGTAAATATCTTTTCCATTGGCATTCCATGTAATGTTGTCCTTTTTGCCTCGTTTATATGTCTCATTTCCCTTAACGTTCTCAACGTCTGTCAGATCTGTAGCATCTTTGATCTTTGCTTCACCTGAGAAGTTCTTTAACCAGTCACTGACAATAACTGTTTTCTCTTCTCCATTCGCATCTGTTTTTACGTATACGGTTTCTTCTTTATCTGCAGTGGACTCGCTGGCTGCTACCGGTACTGCTGCCGGAATTGTAAGAGCTGCAGCGAGAAACATTGCTAATGCTTTCGATAATCTTCTTTTTCTCATAACAATCGCTCTCCTATTCTAAATGACCCATCTTGAGGGTTGTTTTACAGATCAATTTATCAAATATCATAAACATTGCCGGCAGAATAAAGATTACGGCAACGGTACTGATCACGGCTCCTCGTGCAAGTAAGGTACAGATCGCACTGATCATATCAATATTTGAGTAAATCGCAATACCGATCGTTGCTGCGAAGAAACTTAATCCACTTGTAATGATAGACTGCATGGATGTTTCATGTGCAATACGGATCGCTTCCATTTTCTTCTTGCCATTTATACGTTCCTTCTGATAACGACTTGTCATCAGGATCGCATAGTCAACGGTTGCACCTAACTGAATCGTTCCGATAACGATACTTGCAACAAACGGCAGCGATAATCCTGTGTAATATGGAACTGCCATATTGACACAGATCGCAAATTCGATCACGGCTACCAGAATCACCGGTAAGGAAATGGATTTAAATACAATTAAAATGATCACAAAGATTGCCGCGATCGACGCGATATTTACATTTCTAAGGTCAACATTGGTTACTGTCTCCAAGTCATTCATCAATGGTGCTTCTCCAATGACCATAGAACCTGGATTGTATTTCTTCACAATGTTGTTGATCTCGTTGATCTGTTTATTTACTTTCTCGGTTGCTGATTTGTAATTTGAACAGATAAACTGCATCTCATACTCATCACTTTGTAACATCTCTTTCATAGAAGAAGGAATCATATCAGATGGAATACTAGAACCGATCACGGAGTTCATTCCGAGACACCATTCAACTCCATCGACTTTATCGATCTCTTTCTGCATGTTGCTTAATTCCTTCTGACTCATGCCGTTCTTGATCATGACCATATGGATGTTGCTCATTCCGAATTCTTCACTTAACTTCTTATTCGCCACATTACTTGGTAAGCTTTGTGGAAGTGATTTGTCAATATTATAGTAAATCTCTGTATGATTATTTCCATAAATTGCTGGGAACAGCAAAATCAAAAATACTACGATCGTTGTTTTATAATGTTTTGTGATAAAGTGTGATGCATTCGCAAGATCTGGCATCAGTGAACGATGGTGTGTCTTCTCAATTAATTTATCACAGATCAAGATCAATGATGGCAAAACTGTTACACAACAGATAACTCCGATAATAACACCTTTCGCCATAACGATACCTAAGTTGGCTCCTAATGCAAATGTCATAAAGCACAGTGCTGCGAATCCAGCGACCGTTGTAACGGAACTTCCTGTAATGGACTTAAATGTATTCGAAATCTGATGTGCGGTCTCACGTTCTTTGTCACCTTCAAATCTGATCTTATTACTTTCATAACTGTGCAGAAGGAAGATCGAATAATCCATCGTAACTCCTAACTGCAAGATCGCAGTTAATGCCATTGTAAGATAAGACACATCGCTTAGGAAAATATTCGTTCCTAGGTTATAAAGAATTGCCATTCCAATACTTAACAGGAATAAAAAAGCAACGGCAAAGGATTCCATTGTAACAAATAATACGATTAAAGAAAGTACTGCTGCGATCGTTACGTAGATTGGAATCTCCTGCATAACCAGGTTCTTAATATCGGTAACTACCCCTGACATACCACTGATAAAACACTGTTTTCCAACAATCTTACGCATCTGTGTGACCGCTTCCATCGTGTTATCAGATGATGTCGTTTCTTTAAACATTGCGATCATCATTGTTGCGTTCTTATTAAAGAAAACTTTCCTTACTTTCTCAGGAAGCATCTCTTTGGGAACGCTTAGATCAGCGATGTCATCATACCAGATGATCTTATCAACATGATTGACTTTCTCTAGTTTCTGTTTTAATTTCTGTACGTCATGAAGATTCATATCTTCGACAATGATCATCGAATAGGCTCCGGCTCCAAACTGATCTACCATGATATCCTGCCCCTTCACCGTCTCCAAAGAGTCTGGAAGGTAACTTAAGATGTCATAATTGATCCTTGTCTTCACGATTCCAATGGTTGATGGAATCAATAAAATGAAAGCCAGGAAGACGATGAATTTTCGATGATGTACTAATTTCTTTGCAAATTGTATCATAGCATCCTCCCATTTACATTTATGACGAATAGTCATTTTTTAATCTATATAATGGTATACACCAAAAATGACCAAAAGTCAATAAACTTCTTAAAAGTTTTTGACTTTTGGTCATTTTTTCGTTATACTAAAGAAGATGAAAGGAGAAATTACTATGAAAAAGGTCGAATTAAATAAGAAAAAGAAACAAGATGCCCTTTTGAATACGGCATACCAACTGTTTACAGAAAAGGGATTCCAGAAGACCTCCATCTCCGATATCGTAAATGAAGCTGGCGTTGCTAAGGGTACTTTTTATTTGTATTTTAAAGATAAATTAGAC
>OGLZ01001091.1_pt1 | contig 12183 bp, 8 predicted proteins | sample 1572991 | NCBI WGS metagenome assembly OGLZ01 (sample SAMEA2581893, study PRJEB24529) | metagenome | biome: Human gut stool | place: China | collected 2011 | reverse complement strand
TGCTCTGTTTTACCCGGCTGGACGATCCGCATGCCACCATTCTCCACAGCCAGGGGCGCCCGTTGTCCCCTCTGGATGAAATCCGCATCGTTGATCAAGACGAGAACGACGTCGCGCCGGGCGAAACCGGGCAATTGTTAACGCGCGGCCCTTATACCATTTCGGGCTATTACCGCGCCCCTGCCCACAACGCGCAGGCCTTTACCGCGCAAGGGTTTTACCGCACAGGCGACAATGTCAGGCTGGATGAGGTGGGGAACCTGCACGTTGAGGGACGCATAAAAGAGCAGATCAACCGCGCCGGAGAAAAAATAGCCCCGGCTTAAGTGGAATCGGCACTGCTGCGTTTAGCGGAAGTGCAAGATTGCGCGGTGGTCGCCGCGCCGGACACGCTGCTTGGCGAGCGGATTTGCGCGTTTATCATCGCGCAGCAGGTGCCAACTGACTATCAGCAGTTGCGTCAACAACTGACCCGTATGGGGCTCAGCGCGTGGAAAATTCCTGACCAAATCGAGTTTCTGGACCACTGGCCGCTCACCGCCGTCGGCAAGATAGACAAAAAACGCCTGACGGCTCTCGCCGTCGACCGTTATCGCCATTCTGCCCAATAAGCGCAAACCGACCCGAAACAGGTTGAAATAAACCCGTTTCGGGTAGCACCACTATTAGAAATAGTTATCATTTTCAATTCACCATTGTCGGTATTTTTGGCGTTTCGCCGTCTTACAGGGACTCACAACAATGAAAATGACACGGCTTTATCCTCTGGCCTTGGGGGGATTATTGCTCCCCGCCATTGCTAATGCCCAGACTTCACAGCAAGACGAAAGCACGCTGGTGGTTACCGCCAGTAAACAATCTTCCCGCTCGGCATCAGCCAACAACGTCTCGTCTACTGTTGTCAGCGCGCCAGAATTACGCGACGCCGGCGTCACCGCCAGCGACAAACTCCCCAGAGTCTTGCCCGGGCTCAATATTGAAAATAGCGGCAACATGCTTTTTTCGACGATCTCGCTACGCGGCGTCTCTTCAGCGCAGGACTTCTATAACCCCGCCGTCACCCTGTATGTCGATGGCGTCCCTCAGCTTTCCACCAACACCATCCAGGCGCTTACCGATGTGCAAAGCGTGGAGTTGCTGCGAGGCCCACAGGGAACGTTATATGGCAAAAGCGCTCAGGGCGGGATCATCAACATCGTCACCCAGCAGCCGGACAGCACGCCGCGCGGCTATATTGAAGGCGGCGTCAGTAGCCGCGACAGTTATCGAAGTAAGTTCAACCTGAGCGGCCCCATTGAGGATGGCCTGCTGTACGGCAGCGTCACCCTGTTACGCCAGGTTGATGACGGCGACATGATTAACCCCGCGACGGGAAGCGATGACTTAGGCGGCACCCGCGCCAGCATAGGGAATGTGAAACTGCGTCTGGCGCCGGACGATCAGCCCTGGGAAATGGGCTTTGCCGCCTCACGCGAATGTACCCGCGCCACCCAGGATGCCTATGTGGGATGGAATGATATTAAGGGCCGTAAGCTGTCGATCAGCGATGGTTCACCAGACCCGTACATGCGGCGCTGCACTGACAGCCAAACCCTGAGTGGGAAATACACCACCGATGACTGGGTTTTCAACCTGATCAGCGCCTGGCAGCAGCAGCATTATTCGCGCACCTTCCCTTCCGGTTCGTTAATCGTCAATATGCCTCAGCGCTGGAATCAGGATGTGCAGGAGCTGCGCGCCGCAACCCTGGGCGATGCGCGTACCGTTGATATGGTGTTTGGGCTGTACCGGCAGAACACCCGCGAGAAGTTAAATTCAGCCTACGACATGCCGACAATGCCTTATTTAAGCAGTACCGGCTATACCACCGCTGAAACGCTGGCCGCATACAGTGACCTGACCTGGCATTTAACCGATCGTTTTGATATCGGCGGCGGCGTGCGCTTCTCGCATGATAAATCCAGTACACAATATCACGGCAGCATGCTCGGCAACCCGTTTGGCGACCAGGGTAAGAGCAATGACGATCAGGTGCTCGGGCAGCTATCCGCAGGCTATATGCTGACCGATGACTGGAGAGTGTATACCCGTGTAGCCCAGGGATATAAACCTTCCGGGTACACCATCGTGCCTACTGCGGGTCTTGATGCCAAACCGTTCGTCGCCGAGAAATCCATCAACTATGAACTTGGCACCCGCTACGAAACCGCTGACGTCACGCTGCAAGCCGCGACGTTTTATACCCACACCAAAGACATGCAGCTTTACTCTGGCCCGGTCGGGATGCAGACATTAAGCAATGCGGGTAAAGCCGACGCCACCGGCGTTGAGCTTGAAGCGAGGTGGCGGTTTGCGCCAGGCTGGTCATGGGATATCAATGGCAACGTGATCCGTTCCGAATTCACCAATGACAGTGAGTTGTATCACGGTAACCGGGTGCCGTTCGTACCACGTTATGGCGCGGGAAGCAGCGTGAACGGCGTGATTGATACGCGCTATGGCGCACTGATGCCCCGACTGGCGGTTAATCTGGTCGGGCCGCATTATTTCGATGGCGACAACCAGTTGCGGCAAGGCACCTATGCCACCCTGGACAGCAGCCTGGGCTGGCAGGCGACTGAACGGATGAACATTTCCGTCTATGTCGATAACCTGTTCGACCGTCGTTACCGTACCTATGGCTACATGAACGGCAGCAGCGCCGTCGCGCAGGTCAATATGGGTCGCACCGTCGGTATCAATACGCGAATTGATTTCTTCTGATTATTGTAAAAGGGATACCGAAAAGGTATCCCTTTTACACCACTAGTTAAAACCAGTAACTCAGCAGAGTCGCAAAAAATATTAATCCATAGTGATTATTTAAACAATGAAATTGCGATTAGGATAAATAGATTTAACTTTCTCGTTCCTTTCTCTCCTTATACTAAAGAAATAATCATATCAAAATAAAAATTCACAACAGTGCAACATTAAAAAATACAACCAACAAACAATCCTATATACAAGGCACATCTCCAGAATATAAAAGCACAGACAAACAACCTAAAAAACAACCCCATACATATAAATTATTTTATAGGTAAAATAGATTATATATTCTCATAGCTACCATAAACTATACTAGCCTGAACTATATTTATTCTGCTGCAATCAATGCATACATAACACAAATATCACTCAGGTACACTACTCAAACCACGCTGGGATTTTTCCTCAAGTTATAATCATCACCCCGAAAATCATTCGGCATTTACTCATTAAATAGTCACCCCATAGGCCTGTACATGTTTACTCAGAAATATACATCCTTTTCTCTGTCATAAACCCTCTAATTAATCATAAATAAATACTTGTGACACCAATCTTTTTCCTTAACGGAACGAATTGTTGTGTAGAAGGAGATAATATTATGTCAAAAAAAATATCAGCCATTGCTTATAACTCATTATATGTCAACATGGGTCACTATAACGGAAGCAGTTGAGATCACTACCAAAGCCATAAAACAAAAAAATTACTCCTAGCGATATTTATCGTCATGCCTTGAGTGGCAACATCCTACTATCGGTCTATTTCCAGTCTCCTGTGATACTTAAGAAGATACAAACTTTTAATGGAAAAATAAAATTCAGGCAGTTTGTGGGAGACCTACTTGATAAACTATGCATGCTTGACAGGGACGGTTTTATTTATGGTCAAAATTTAAGACTCTGTACAGAAGCTAGATATATTTGTCCTGTGCAACAAATTATAGATACCCCCCTGTTACGCAAACTCAACCAGTTTCGTACGTTTGTTCGTAATGTCCGCCCGGGTGATGAACTGGATGTCCCGGCACAAGTTAGTGAAAAAAATTTAACCCCGCCGCCGGGTAACAGCAGTGGCAACCTTGAGCAACAGATAGCCAGTACTTCACAGCTAATTGGATCTCTGCTCGCCGAAGATATGAACAGCGAGCAAGCGGCAAACATAGCACGTGGATGGGCCTCTTCTCAGGCTTCAGGGGTAATGACAGACTGGTTAAGCCGCTTCGGTACCGCAAGAATCACGCTGGGCGTGGATGAAGATTTCAGCCTGAAGAACTCCCGTGACGGCAACCCTCGAAAATGGCGATTCGATGCAACAAACAGTGAACTATGTGCCGAACGTCACGAATGCTGAAATCACGCTGGCAGCCTCGAAGGACCCGGTGATTGCCGACAATAACGATCTCACGACACTAACAGCACCGTCGCTGATACAGAGGGCAATGCGATAGCCAACACTGAGGTAACATTTACTCTACCGGAAGATGTGAAGGCGAACTTCACGCTGAGCGATGGCGACAAAGCGGTTACTGATGCCGATGGCAAAGCGAAAGTCACGCTGAAAGGTACAAAAGCAGGCGCTCATACCGTGACAGCATCGATGGTTGGCGGTAAGAGTGAGCAGTTGGTGGTGAACTTTACTGCGGATACGCTCACTACGCAGGTTAATCTTAACGTTACCGAGGACAATTTCATCGCCAATAACATTGGAATGACCAGGCTACAGGCAACAGTGACTGATGGAAACGGCAACCCAGTAGAAGGTATAAAAGTTAATTTCCGTGGAACCTCCGTCACGCTAAGCAGCACCAGCGTTGAAACGGATGATCAGGTTTTCGCTGAAATTCTTGTGACAAGCACCGAGGTCGGACTAAAAACAGTTTCAGCCTCTCTGGCAGATAAACCTACTGAAGTCATCTCGCGATTACTGAATGCCAAGGTAGATGTTAATTCTGCGACGATTACCAGTCAGGAGATACCTGAAGGTCAGGTCATGGTCGCACAAGACATAGCAGTTAAAGCTCACGTTAACGACCAGTTTGGCAACCCGGTGACGCATCAACCCGCGACATTCAGTGCAGCGCCATCCTCGCAAATGATCATCAGCCAGAATACGGTCTCTACTAATACGCAGGGAGTAGCCGAGGTCACCATGACGCCTGAAAGAAACGGCTCGTATACTGTAAAAGCATCCCTAGCGAATGGAGCTTCACTTGAGAAACAACTGGAGGCTATTGATGAAAAACTGACACTCACGTCCAGTCCGCTTATCGGTGTCAATGCTCCTAAAGGCGCTACTCTGACGGCAATGCTAACCTCTGCAAATGGCACTCCAGTGGAGGGGCAGGTCATCAACTTTAGCGTAACGCTAGAAGGTGCGACGTTAAGTGGCGGAAAAGTGAGAACCAACTCTTCAGGTCAGGCTCCAGTCGTTCTGACCAGCAATAAAGTCGGTACATATACGGTGACTGCATCGTTCCATAACGGCGTCACAATACAGACACAGACAACCGTGAAGGTTACTGGCAACCCAAGCACCGCACATGTTGCTAGCTTTATCGCTGATCCGTCGACTATCGCCGCCACCAACAGTGATTTAAGTACCTTAAAGGCAACGGTTGAGGATGGCAGTGGTAACCTGATCGAAGGTCTCACTGTGTACTTCGCCTTAAAAAGCGGCTCCACCACATTAACGTCATTAACAGCGGTGACCGATCAAAACGGAATCGCGACAACAAACGTGAGATGAGCGATAACAGGGAGCGTCACTGTAAGCGCAGTCATAAGCGCAGGTGGAATGCAAACAGTAGATATATCGCTAGTGGCAGGCCCAGCAGACGCCTCGCAGTCCATCCTTAAGAACAACCAGTCATCACTGAAAGGGGACTTTACCGATAGTGCTGAGCTACATCTTGTTCTGCACGATATATCAGGCAATCCGATCAAAGTTTCTGAAGGGATGGAATTTGTGCAATCAGGTACAAACGTGCCCTATATGAAAATTAGCGCAATTGATTACAGTCAAAATATCAACGGTGATTACAAAGCTACTGTTACAGGAGACGGAGAGGGTATCGCAACGCTGATCCCCGTATTGAATGGTGTTCATCAGGCGGGCCTGAGTACCACGATAGAATTCATTAGCGCGGAAACCAGACCAATGACGGGTACAGTGTCAGTGAATAGTGCAAACCTACCGACAGCTTCATTCCCTTCGCAGGGATTTACCGGGGCGTATTATCAGTTGAATAATGACAACTTTGCACCAGGAAAAACGGCGGCTGATTATTCGTTTTCAAGCTCGGCCTCCTGGGTAGGCGTTGATGCTACTGGTAAAGTGACATTCAAAAATGACGGTGATAGCAATACAGTAATAATTACAGCGCCCCCAAGATCCGGTGGTGCTATTTACCAAACAGTTCCTCCTGAATCGCGTTCGGTGTGACTATGATCATTTTCGGTGAGTATTGCTTTGATCCAAAGGCTGGTTTTCTGTGATGATTGACCAGCCTCAGAGTATTGATGACACCACCGTTCATAACAGATCGGCATTACTATGCATAAGTACTGTCTCATATTCTCGCCAAAACACTTTTTAATGCCTTTGCGAATTCATCCAGACTTATATTGTCAATTTTTTGCCCAACGACGACTGACTCCGAAACATCGGCCATTGCGGACCATCGCGTTTTGTAATCAGCATAAATTGCAACAACGGGAGTATTATAGGCACTTGCCATATGTAATATTGAGGTGTCAGGAGTTATTGCGATATAAGCATCTTTTATGATTGCTGCTGAACGTTTAATCGAGGGTGATAAGGATAAACGGTAGACATTATTATAACAATCCACTAATACCCTGGCTTTATCTTCCCCTTTTGGTCCATGAACGATCACTATTGGTATATCTGTTTCACTTTGAATTTTTGCTATTAGATTTTCTGCAATCGATAATGAAAATGTACGTTCCTGCGAGCTACCTTCTAAATTAAGCGCAATGTAAGATCCTAACGTTCGCATTTCCTCGCGCACCTCATCGAGTACATCCTCACTTAGTGGCAATTCATATATTGGCCTGACTGCTGGAAAACCCGCCTCACGCATCATAAATGCCCATGTCATGGGTACAGGAGCCCGGAGATTCTGATCCATCCGGGACGCGTTCTTGCACAAAGGGGAGTAGCACTTCATGGTTAAACCAACAACCTGAAAATTCGTTTTTGCTTTCAACTGACTGATAAATATCATCGTTTTCAGGTTCTTTTTACGCATCGCCTCTATACAAAGATCCGGCGTACCGTATTGCTGTGTTATGTTCTTTGCTAAATCTTTTATTTCTTTTAATGTTGCGTGATCCTGCATAGTCATTGTGACTAATGTTAATTTAGTCTTTTCAAGTTTAAGTGCATTAAACACTTCTAAATTAATTGTCGACGTAACAATTAAAAGATGCTTAATTTTATGCAATTCAAGCGCCCGAATAACAGGAAAGATGGCCATAGCATCGCCAATCTGGTCGGGAATATGGATGACAACAAAGTCTGTTTTTTCAATATTGAAATTATAAGCTTTATAATCGTAGTAACTAAATGCAATACGTCTCAACAATGATGCTAAAAACATACCTAACCTCGCCTCCCTACTGGTTATAATGCAATGCAGTCTATCAGACTCATCAGGGTGCCATTTTGTGCATATGCGGACTTTTATGTTTCATATCTCTAACCTGTGGGTCCTCTGCTTAATCCTTAAACAACACCAGCAACTCCTGCGCTTTCATCTTCCAGCGAATTTTTCATGTTGCCGCTAATCAGCCATAAAATCATTTGCAGATGCGCTCTGTCGAGGTAGTCTCATAAGGTTCGTTTATAGATCGACGGCAATGTGAGTTACCTTTTCCATACTAATTATAAAAAGACAGTACAAACAGGATCATTATGGACTCCACGCTCATCTCCACTCGTCCCGATGAAGGGACGCTTTCGTTAAGTCGCGCCCGACGAGCTGCGTTAGGCAGCTTCGCTGGTGCCGTCGTCGACTGGTATGATTTTTTACTCTATGGCATCACCGCCGCACTGGTGTTTAATCGCGAGTTTTTCCCGCAAGTAAGCCCGGCGATGGGAACGCTCGCCGCATTTGCCACCTTTGGCGTCGGATTCCTTTTCCGTCCGCTCGGCGGTGTCATTTTCGGTCACTTTGGCGACCGACTGGGACGTAAGCGCATGTTAATGCTGACCATCTGGATGATGGGCATCGCGACAGCCTTGATTGGTATTCTTCCTTCATTCTCGACCATTGGGTGGTGGGCACCTATTTTGCTGGTGACACTGCGTGCCATTCAGGGATTTGCCGTCGGCGGCGAATGGGGAGGCGCGGCGTTGCTTTCCGTTGAAAGTGCACCGAAAAATAAAAAAGCCTTTTACAGTAGCGGTGTACAAGTTGGCTACGGTGTAGGTTTACTGCTTTCAACCGGACTGGTTTCATTGATCAGTATGATGACGACTGACGAACAGTTTTTAAGCTGGGGCTGGCGCATTCCTTTCCTGTTTAGCATCGTACTGGTACTGGGAGCATTGTGGGTGCGCAATGGCATGGAGGAGTCCGCGGAATTTGAACAACAGCAACATTATCAAGCTGCCGCGAAAAAACGCATCCCGGTTATCGAAGCGCTGTTACGACATCCCGGTGCTTTCCTGAAGATTATTGCGCTACGACTGTGCGAATTGCTGACGATGTACATCGTTACTGCCTTTGCACTTAATTATTCAACCCAGAATATGGGGTTACCGCGCGAACTTTTCCTCAATATTGGTTTGCTGGTAGGTGGATTAAGCTGCTTGACAATTCCCTGTTTTGCCTGGCTTGCCGATCGTTTTGGTCGCCGCAGGGTTTATATCACAGGTGCGTTAATCGGAACGTTGAGCGCATTTCCTTTCTTTATGGCGCTTGAAGCACAATCTATTTTCTGGATAGTTTTCTTCTCCATAATGCTGGCAAACATTGCGCATGACATGGTGGTGTGTGTGCAACAACCGATGTTTACCGAAATGTTTGGTGCCAGTTATCGCTATAGTGGTGCTGGAGTCGGTTATCAGGTCGCCAGTGTGGTTGGCGGTGGATTTACACCTTTTATTGCCGCTGCACTCATCACTTACTTTGCCGGGAACTGGCATAGCGTCGCTATTTATTTGCTGGCTGGATGTCTGATTTCCGCAATGACCGCTTTGTTGATGAAAGACAATCAACGCGCTTGATAGTCTGGCGAAGATCATCCGATCTTCGCCTTACACTTTTGTTTCACATTCCTGTGACATACTATCGGATGTGCGGTAATTGTATGGAACAGGAGACACACATGAATAATAAGGGCTCCGGTCTGACCCCAGCTCAGGCACTGGATAAACTCGACGCGCTGTATGAGCAATCTGTAGTCGCATTACGCAACGCCATTGGCAACTATATTACAAGTGGCGAATTACCTGATGAAAACGCCCGCAAACAAGGTCTTTTTGTCTATCCATCACTGACCGTAACCTGGGACGGTAGCACAACCAATCCCCCCAAAACGCGCGCATTTGGTCGTTTTACTCACGCAGGCAGCTACACCACCACGATTACTCGCCCTACTCTCTTTCGTTCGTATCTTAATGAACAACTTACGTTGCTGTATCAGGATTATGGTGCGCATATCTCTGTGCAACCCTCGCAGCATGAAATCCCTTATCCTTATGTCATCGATGGCTCTGAATTGACACTTGATCGCTCAATGAGCGCTGGGTTAACTCGCTACTTCCCGACAACAGAACTGGCGCAAATTGGCGATGAAACTGCAGACGGCATTTATCATCCAACGGAATTCTCCCCGCTATCGCATTTTGATGCGCGCCGCGTCGATTTTTCCCTCGCACGGTTGCGCCATTATACCGGTACGCCAGTTGAACATTTTCAGCCGTTCGTCTTGTTTACCAACTACACACGTTATGTGGATGAATTCGTTCGTTGGGGATGCAGCCAGATCCTCGATCCTGATAGTCCCTACATTGCCCTTTCTTGTGCTGGCGGGAACTGGATCACCGCCGAAACCGAAGCGCCAGAAGAAGCCATTTCCGACCTTGCATGGAAAAAACATCAGATGCCAGCATGGCATTTAATTACCGCCGATGGTCAGGGTATTACTCTGGTGAATATTGGCGTGGGACCGTCAAATGCTAAAACCATCTGCGATCATCTGGCAGTGCTACGCCCGGATGTCTGGTTGATGATTGGTCACTGTGGCGGATTACGTGAAAGTCAGGCCATTGGCGATTATGTACTTGCACACGCTTATTTACGCGATGACCACGTTCTTGATGCGGTTCTGCCGCCCGATATTCCTATTCCGAGCATTGCTGAAGTGCAACGTGCGCTTTATGACGCCACCAAGCTGGTGAGCGGCAGGCCCGGTGAGGAAGTCAAACAGCGGCTACGTACTGGTACTGTGGTAACCACAGATGACAGGAACTGGGAATTACGTTACTCAGCTTCTGCACTTCGTTTTAACTTAAGCCGGGCCGTAGCAATTGATATGGAAAGTGCAACCATTGCCGCGCAAGGATATCGTTTCCGCGTGCCATACGGGACACTACTGTGTGTTTCAGATAAACCGTTGCATGGCGAGATTAAACTTCCCGGCCAGGCTAACCGTTTTTATGAAGGCGCTATTTCCGAACATCTGCAAATTGGCATTCGGGCGATCGATTTGCTGCGCGCAGAAGGCGACCGACTGCATTCGCGTAAATTACGAACCTTTAATGAGCCGCCGTTCCGATAATAAGTTCTGAACCTTCTTATCAGAAATAGATGTGAAGGAGTAAGTAAGACACCTGGCAAATAGCCTGCAATAATCGTGGGCTGTTTGCTTCCTTGGGCGGATACGTGTTTTATTATCGTCTTAATGATTTCCACATATTAAAAGCAAGTATGCTTTCAAAACACAATTATAAAAAATCCCGCCAACAATATAAGTTTTTATAAAATTAAATATAAGATTATGGCTTTAGAATATTTTTATTTCTAATAGACGAGATTTTTCCTGTTATGATATAATATGCCGAATTAACACATGTTAACGATTTACCAGTAATGTAAATAAATTTTCGAGGAGATCATTCCAGTGGGACGTAAATGGGCCAATATTGTTGCTAAAAAAACGGCTAAAGACGGTGCAACGTCTAAAATTTATGCAAAATTCGGTGTAGAAATCTATGCTGCTGCTAAACAAGGTGAACCCGATCCAGAATTAAACACATCTTTAAAATTCGTTATTGAACGTGCAAAGCAGGCACAAGTTCCAAAGCACGTTATTGATAAAGCAATTGATAAAGCCAAAGGCGGCGGAGATGAAACGTTCGTGCAGGGACGTTATGAAGGCTTTGGTCCTAATGGCTCAATGATTATCGCCGAGACATTGACTTCAAATGTTAACCGTACGATTGCTAACGTTCGCACAATTTTCAATAAAAAAGGCGGCAATATCGGAGCGGCAGGTTCTGTCAGCTATATGTTTGACAATACGGGTGTGATTGTATTTAAAGGATCAGACCCTGACCATATTTTTGAAATTTTACTTGAAGCTGAAGTTGATGTTCGTGATGTGACTGAAGAAGAAGGTAACATTGTTATTTATACCGAACCTACTGACCTTCATAAAGGAATCGCGGCTCTAAAAGCAGCTGGAATCACTGAGTTCTCAACAACAGAATTAGAAATGATTGCTCAATCTGAAGTTGAGCTTTCCCCAGAAGATTTAGAAATCTTTGAAGGGCTTGTTGATGCCCTTGAAGATGACGACGATGTACAAAAAGTTTATCATAACGTCGCAAATCTCTAATTATATTTTAAAGAAATCTGTCTTTACGGCAGATTTCTTTAATCTCATATAACCCTTATAAAAAATATAATGTTCAACTCGTCATATTGATTATAAAAAATCCCCGTTCCCAGAGAAATAATATTTATTAAAATTCCAGTTCTTCTTTTTCTGATTACAGAAGGCAAAGTGGCAATAACGCATAGTTTCCCGGTAAAGACGCGATAGCGACATCCCGCATAAGGCATTTTTCTCTTTATCTTTGTACGGTACTTCATGGAACAGAGTTTTTGACCTTGCGAATCGTGATGTCTGTTGGGGGGCAACTTGCTCACTGAAGCGTGAGACTCGATTAAGCGCACAAAACACAGAAATCAAAAAGCCCGGTCACTTTTTTACAAGGTAACCGGGTAAAAATAATTTTTATTTTTTAACTGTTTTGAGACTCATAGAGATGTCTCAAAACTAAAATTTGGCTCCTCTGACTGGACTCGAACCAGTGACATACGGATTAACAGTCCGC
>OGLZ01001089.1_pt1 | contig 12197 bp, 9 predicted proteins | sample 1572991 | NCBI WGS metagenome assembly OGLZ01 (sample SAMEA2581893, study PRJEB24529) | metagenome | biome: Human gut stool | place: China | collected 2011 | reverse complement strand
CCTCCGCAGGGGACTTACTTGATTCGGTTAAACTTTTAAGCAAGATAATAGCAAATATAAATTTTTTTAGGGCTTATCACCTGTTTTTATTCTTCCATCTCCACTTCCAGCACATAGTCTACGGAATCCGGCGGTACAGGATCCGGACCAAGGTCAACAAATGCGATATCCGGATAATCGCTGTGCACCCATAAAGTAGAAATCGGCACTTCATGTCCGTCATCCAGGGCACGTACTTTCACAATCTTATTCTTGTCAAAGCCAATCAGCGGCAGTGGTCCTAATGTATTCTCATAAATATGGACATAATATTTGTTTCCATTTCTGGTGATACGTCCGTAATCCGGTTTCGGGATATCTGTTGCCGGAGCGCATCCATAGATACTGTCATGGTTCTTATCCATCCAGCGTCCGATTTCCGCCAGGATCGCAGAGGATTCTTTCGGGAATTTACCTTTCGCATCAGGTCCTACGTTCAAAATCATATTTCCACCTTTGGAAACGCACTCTACCAGCTTCTTGATCAGCATGGAAGCAGGTTTGTAATAGTGGTCATTTGCACAGTAGCCCCAGTTATTGTTCATGGTGAAGCATGCTTCCCATACCATCGGATTCCCTTCTTTGTCGCAGATTCCTTCCGGCGGGATGATCTGTTCCGGGCTTACGAAATCGCCATGATACGGTGTCGGATTGCAGTCATACAGAGAACCTCTTCCCTCACCGCTGACTTCCAGACGGTTATCAATGATGATTCCCGGCTGTAATCTGCGGACCATATCTATCAGTCTTGTTGCTCCCCATTTCTCGCCCCGCATATCATCATATGAAAAGTCAAACCACATAATATCGATTTTTCCATAATTTGTGCAGACCTCTTCCACCTGATTGTACATATACTCTATATAACGAGAAAAATCTCTGTTTTCATTACTGCATTCCGGATGGTTTCTCATAGGATGGATGCGGTCTCCGTAATGAGGATAGTCCGGATGATGCCAGTCAAGTAAGGTGAAATACAGACCGACTTTCAGACCTTCTTCGCGGAGGGCTTCCACATATTCTTTGATCAGGTCTCTTCCTGCAGGTGTATTGGTAACTTTATAATCTGTATATTTACTGTCAAATAAACAGAAACCATCATGGTGTTTCGCAGTCAGAACTACATATTTCATACCTGCTGCCTTTGCCTCTTTTGCCCACTGTTTCGGATTATAGTCTCTGGCATCAAATTCTTTCATAAACGGAAGGTATTCTTCCTCAGGCATCTCTTCTGTACTGCGTACCCATTCTCCTCTTGCAGGAATAGAATATAAGCCCCAGTGGATAAACATTCCGAAACGGGCATCCTGATACCATTTCATACGTTCTTCATATTCTTTTCTGTTAAACTGATACATAATTTTTTCTCCTACAATTCTTCATTACATTAATCTCAACAGCATATCCCCGGTTCCTACATTGTAGCCGCTGGTCGCATAAATTCCGTTCAGGCTTCCATTTGTCACAATGATCAGCGGAAGTTTATCCGGGTCTACGTACATACGTCTTCCCAGAGTATTGATAATCTCTGAGAAATCATCATAATAAATCTGAATATTTTTTAACTTTGCAAGTGCTTTGGACAGTGTCGGTGTCTCCAGTGCTTCTTTACTTCTCACTACAAAAATAATCTGCTCTGCATATCCTGCGAAAGCCTCTTCCTGCTCCATCATTTCATTTAAGATATGTTCAGTAGGCTCTTTTTCTTCTTCCAGAAACATCAGGATATGTTTTCCGTCTGCTGTAAGGTCAGATGCTTTCAACTCTGTACCATTCTCAGTTTTCAGCATAAAATCCGGCATGGAAATATTCTCCAGCATATCCTCCAGATCTGCTTCCCTGAGTACCAGCTCAATCTCCTTTGTCTCTCCGGGCTGAATTTCAAAATGATATTCATTTGCAAACATATTTCCATTTGGAAGTCTGTTTGAAGTAAGAATCCTGTAGTTTCCGGATTCCAACGGCAGATTCAGGATCTGATCTTCGAAATTCTCTGCTCCCAGTTTCAGTGATGTATATCTTCCATTCTCCAGTTTTGCAATACTCCAGTTCTGGAAATATTTCCACTTTACAGTCTCTCCTGCTTTCAGGATCAGAGTACAGTTCTTCTCTGTTCTTGCAAGCACAGGAACGAATCTTCCGTTTTCCATATATTCCATAGAACGATCATGTGGATTCAGTCTTGCCGCTACTCCAAAGGTTCTCGCTATTGCAACAAACAGGATTTTCTTTGACAGGAAGCTTCCTGTACAGGTCCTTATACATCCTGCCGGTGTTGTGATCACACTGGAACGCTCTTTCTCCGGTCTGGAAACAATTGCCTTCTCGATCAGATTCCAGATTCTGGAAGGGTCATCTCTCAGCTCCTGTTTCTCAGTTCTGGAAAAATGCTTCTTAATCTCTCTTCTGTATTTCTGAAGAACTTCATCATCTACTCTTGGATTTAACACATAAGATACAAAGGTATCCTTTTTCATCATACCATGATATGGAATTGCCAGCTCCAGGTGTTCCTCCAGAACGTCACTGATACAGTCAGTTCTGTCTTTCTCTGTGAGAACCCTCAGGAGATCCTCTCTGTATGAGGCAGCAATGGCTTCTTCTATCCTGTTTACCTTTTTTTCCAGAAAACGTTCACATTCCGGATTTGACCAGTTTCTTACTTTCTGCTCTCTGTGTGCATTGGCTGCTGCCAGACGCTTATTTCCCTTCGCCTTCTGTTCTAAAGTCGGCATGTCTGTGTTTACAGGTGCGTCATGAGGAGCAAATATATCTGCTGCTGTCCACTTTTCTGATTCGCCGTCATTTCTTTTATCCTGCGGTACCAGACAAAGTTCACAGTTATCTTCTTTCTCAGTGTTCATAACTGTTTCCGCATAGAACCACTCGCCGTCAGAACACATTCTTGCGGAAATATGCAGACTCCCAAGTCCTGTTGTCAGTCTGGCAGTTCCCTTACTGTCTGTTTTCTTCTCTGCGATCGGTGCATATTCAGAGTAATTCAGTACTTCAAAAGAAACCTCTGTGCCCTCAGCCGGAGCTCCCTGTTCATCCTTTACGGATACTGTAATCTCCTTTGTAACAGCATATCTCTTCAATTCATTCAGCATAGTAACCATGCCGTCTTTGCCGATCACTTCTCCGTTCGGAATTTTTGTGTCAAATACACGGGAGTGAATCATCATCGCTCTGGAAGAAGCATTCGTAAACCATCCTTTATTCAGGATTTCTTCCGGCTCACATGCTCCAAGGAAATACCATTCACCGTCACACCAGATTTCTACCCATGCATGATTGTCATCACAATGAGACCATTTCGGCGCATACACCTGGCGCGCCGGAACGCCCACACTTCGCAGGGCATTCACTGTAAATACAGACTCCTCACCACATCTTCCATTACCTCTTCGATATACGGAAACCGCAGATAAAGTACGGTCATCTGTACAGTGATAGGTTGCTTCTTCGGCGCACCAGTAGTTCACTTCCAGGGCTGCCTCTTTAAAATTCATTCCCTGCGTTCTGGTTCCAATCTCTGTGCGGAAGAAAGTTCTGCAAGGAGCAATTTCTTCTTCATTTACTCTGTGAAACAGCACATAATTCAGGAAGATTTCTTCCGGAAGATCTGCAACCTGTGGATTCTCTTTCCAGAGATTCACACCATTCTCTGCATAGTCCAGAAATACTTCAAACGGATAATTACCAATATCGCTGTACGGCATAAACGCATATAAATATTTACATGCAAGCGCCACTTCCTCTGTACATTTCTGTAATTTCTCATCTACAGGCGCAAAAACCCGGGGCAGGTTCTTCGCCTGCTCCAGGTAGCTCTTTTCAATTCGATCCCTGTTCCCTTTCAAAAAAATCTTCGGTTCTGCCATTATAATTCCTCCAGAACTTTCTTTGCGGCGCGGATATTATCTACATCCGTACGCCATATCTCATATTCACTAAGCATCGGGAGTCCCATATTCACTCCGTCTTTTCTGAACTGCATCTCACTGTCGATTACTCTCTTACCAGTCATGTGATATGCCTTTATTCCTGTCAGAGGATAAAGCTGTCGGATCACCGATGCGCCGACACCGCTTCCTGCCTGGATTGTGATACGTCCACGACTCTTTTCCTCGAGTTCCCGCAAAAGATCTGCCCCCTGCAGACATACATTACGCTGGCCCGAAGTAAGGATCGTATTGATTCCCAGTGAGATTGCCTGTTCCATTGTTTCTATTGGATCCACGCATACATCAAAAGCTCTGTGAAGGGTCACTGACATATCCCCTGCCGCCTCCATCAGTTCTTTCATCTGTTCCATGTTTAATGTGCCATCCGGTTTCAGCACCCCAAATACAACACCTTCGGCACCCATTTTTCTGAAATCTTCTACTGCATGCTTTATCATGGAAAATTCTGCATCTGTATAGCAGAAATCTCCAAAACGCGGACGGATCAGGGCATGGATCCTGATATCCGAACGCTTCCTTATCTCATCAAAAAGCCACGGTCCCGGAGTGGTTCCGCCGATGATCAGGTTGCCGCAGAGTTCCAACCTGTCTGCGCCTCCCTCAACCGCTGCCATAGCAGATTCTACAGAATCTACACAGGCTTCCAAAATATATTCTTTCACGTACTTGCCTCCATCTTTTTCATTTAAGCCAGACAGATCATCCATTCTGCTGACTGATTTAACCAGATCAGATAAGTTCCCCGAAGACTTACCTGTATCAGAACAATTTCACCCCTGCTCTCTCCAGTGTACTCACGATCGTATCATCTGGAAATTCATCCGTAACAATTCCGCTGATATCATCAAAGTATGCATATTTATAGGAATCGTTGAAATAGAATTTATCCCTTTCCATAACAACATATTTATGTCTGCTGCTGTACACGGCTGCTTTCTTTGTCAATCCGTCCTCTACCCCCAATGTAGTAATTGCACAATCAGTCATATCCACACCGCAGCTTCCTATAAATGCACGGTCAAAGCTATACTGCTTAATCACTTCTATCGTTGCAGCTCCCATAAATCCGTTTACTGTCTGGTACATTGTTCCCCCTGTACCGATTGCAGTAATAGACGGATTTGTGGCAAGGATCTGCAGGATATCTATCATATTGCTCACCACTACCACACGCATATTTGACGTGGCAAGAAGCTTTGCCAGTTCGATATTTGTGGTAGAAATATCAAGGAAAATCGTTTCGTTATTCTTAATCAGTTTAAATGCTTTGGCTGCAATTGTTCTCTTTTTGTCAAGGTTAAACTGGCGTCTGTCTACTACGTCTCTCTTCAGCGGATAATCCTGTGAAAGGATTGCACCGCCGTAGGTTCTCTTTAACTTACCGGCGTTTTCAAGAATCTTAAGATCTTTTCGGATACAGTCTTCTGTGACCTGAAACATTTCACTCAATTCCTTAACCTTGACTTTTCCGTTTTCACGAAGACAATTCTCTATTGCGCTTTGTCTTTCCTCAGTAAACATAGCCCCTCTTTCCTCATCCATTCATAATGACCTGTATCTCTCAGTGAATCCTGTTTTCTTCACTGTTCATCTCCAGGTGTGATATTGTTATTTCGGAATTCCTATTCTGTAAGTTCCGGATAATGACATTTTACAATATGACCCGGTGCAATTTCAGCAGGTGTCGGCACCTGTGTCTTACATTTTTCTGTACAATGCGGACAACGTGTGTGGAACAGACAGCCACTCGGCGGATTACTCGGACTTGGAAGGTCACCTTTCAGAGTAATACGCTCTTTCTTCACTTCCGGATCCGGGATCGGAACTGCGGAGAGAAGTGCTCTTGTATATGGATGTCTCGGGTTTGCATAAAGTTCTTTCTTCGGTGCTGTCTCTACGATCGTGCCAAGATACATGACACCGATTCTGTCTGAAATCATTTCAACGACGCTCAGGTCATGGGAAATGAACAGATAGGTAAGATTAAAGTCTTTCTGTAACTGCTGCAGAAGATTTAATACCTGCGCCTGGATTGAAACATCCAGTGCGGAGATCGGCTCGTCGCAGATCACAAACTCCGGTTCGACCGCTAATGCCCTGGCAATACCAATTCTCTGCTTCTGACCGCCGGAGAACTCATGCGGGAAACGGGACATATGGTCGCGGTTCAGACCGACGCGCTTCAGGATCGCCTCTACCTTCTGATCCACATCCTTGTCCGTCGCCAGTCCATGCAGTTTCATGCCGGAACCGATGATATCCTTGACCGTCATACGCGGGTTCAGGGAAGAATGCGGATTCTGGAAGATCATCTGCACATTCTTGCGGAATGCTTTTTCCTCTTCACGGGTGTATTTAAAAATATCTTTTCCTTTATAGGTGATCGTGCCTGCTGCCGGCTCATAGAGCTTTACCAGGCACCGTCCCGTCGTGGACTTGCCACATCCGCTCTCACCTACCAGTCCCAACGTTTCCCCTTTATAAATCGTAAAATGCACGTGATCAACTGCTTTCAGCACTTTTCCCCTGCCGACGTTGAAATACTGGCAGAGATCCGTGACCTGGAACAGGGGTGTGCTCCTATCAATTTGTTTTGCCATGGTGTCCCCTCCGTTTCTCTTCCGGCAGAGCCGCAACATTTTCCTCTTCTTCCTGTTTCTGCGCCTCAGTCAGCCCTTTCATGATATCCACCTTCGGCGCATATTCATGCTGCAGCCAGCACGCACAGGTATGTTCGTCTGAAAGCCTGTGAAATTCCGGCTGTTCTTCATAACAGACCTTCATCGCAAACTCACAGCGCGCTGCAAACGGGCATCCTTTCGGCGGTGCGAACAGATCCGGCGGTGTTCCGTCGATGGGCACCAGCTTCTGATTCTTGGAGGTATCCAGCGTAGCGATTGATTTGATAAGACCTGCCGTGTACGGATGTGCCGTCTCATAGAAGATCTCATCAACCGTTCCTTTTTCAGCCACCTTGCCGCCATACATAACAAGCTCGCGGTCACACATCTTGGCGATAACTCCGAGATCGTGGGTAATCAGGATAATCGAGGTGTTTATCTTATCGCGCAGTTCCTTCAGAAGATCCAGGATCTGTGCCTCGATCGTTACGTCCAGCGAGGTCGTCGGCTCATCCGCGATGATGATGCTCGGCTTGCCGACCAGCGCGATCGCGATCATGACACGCTGCTTCATACCGCCGGACAACTCATGCGGATACTGTTTATAACGACGCTCCGGCTCATTAATGCCGACCAGACGCAGGATCTCCAGCGCCCGTTCCCTGACTTCTGCCCGGGTCATCCCCTTCCGTCCGACAAAAACCTCCTCGATCTGTTTTCCAACCGTCATGGTCGGGTTTAACGAGGTCATCGGATCCTGAAAGATAAATCCAATCTCCACACCGCGGATTTTCCGCATCTCGCGGTCTGTCTTGGTGATGATCTCCTCGCCCTTATACTTGATCGAACCGCCCTCAAAAAATCCCGGCGGCTCCGGGTTGAGCTTTAAAATGCACTGGGAGGTAACGCTCTTGCCGCATCCGCTCTCGCCTACAATTCCAAGAATCTCGCCTTCGCGTACATTAAAACTGACATCCCGGACGGATTTTACCACGCCGCCGTATGTATGGAACGAGAAGGTCAGATTCTTGATTTCCAATATATTTTTAGCCATTGTCTCCTACCTCCTATTCCGTTCCTCTCAGTCTCGGATCAAATGCATCCCGCAGACCGTTTCCAAGCTGGTTGAGCGCCAGTACAGTTGTACAGATAAAGAATGCCGGCACGTACAGCATATGCGGCGCTGCCGTCATCATACGGGTTCCCTCTTTTGCCAGAACGCCCCAGCTTGCCTGCGGCGGGGAAATGCCGAGACCGATATAACTCAAGAACGCCTCCTGGAAGATGGCGCTCGGGATTGCCATTGTCAGGTTTGTGATCAGAAGACCCATGATATTCGGGATGATCTCACGCACGATGATTGTGAACGCCGACTCGCCCATGACGCGGGCTGCCAGTACAAAATCCTGCTCTTTCAAGCGGTATACTTCGCCTCTGGTAAAACGGCAGGTTCCCGTCCATCCAACAATAACCATTGCAATGATTAAGCTTTTAACGCCGGAACCTAATACTACCATAACCAAAATACAGACGATCAGAGATGGAATACCATAAATAACATCGATAATACGCATGACGATCATATCAAACTTGCCGCCATAATAGCCGCAGAAACCGCCCAGCACTGTACCAATTACAGTATTTAAAAGGGCTGCCAGAAGACCGATCGTCAAAGAAACACGCGCGCCCATCCAGACACGTACCCAGAGGTCACGCCCCAGAGAGTCGGTTCCCAGCCAATGAGCTGCTGAAATCCCCTTGCTCATCGAGTAGGCATCCTGCTGGTCAAATCCGTAGTGGCTGAACATCGGTGCAAAGATCGCTAACAATCCATATGCAATCAACAGAATCAGACTGAAATATGCCGCCTTATTTGTCCGGATTCGTCTCCACGCCTCCTGCCAGAAGGTCAGGCTTGGTCGGGAGATCGATTCCATTTTTTCAATATTTTTACCTACCATCTCAAACTTGTCGCGGGTAATCGTGCGTCCATCTGTCAGGTTTTCGGATGTGCCTGCTGCTGCGCCGGAATTCTCAGAAGGCAGCACATTTCCATCTTTCATTTTCATCTCACCCATACTGCCACCTACTTTCCGCCGATCCGCACTCTCGGATCGATCACGCCATACAGAATATCAACTACCATGTTGCAGAATACCAGGAATGTGCCGTAAAACGCCGTCATGCCAAGGATCAGGGAGTAATCGTTGTTCTGCACACTCTCAACATAATATTTACCCATGCCGGGGATAGCAAACAGGGACTCGATAACAAATGTACCGGTCAGAACGGCTGCTACCGTCGGACCGAGGATCGTAACAACCGGCATGATCGCGTTCCGGATCTGATGCTTCCAGGTCACACGGAACTTGGAAATGCCCTTCGAGCGCGCCGTCTTGATGTAATCCTGCTGGACTACCTCCAGCATACTCGCACGCATGATACGCGAGACGGATGCCATCGTGTAGAATCCCAGTCCGATCGACGGCAGGATCGTGTAGGCGAAGCCCTTGTACTGCGCGATCGGGAACAGCCCCCATTTGACTGCAAAGAAATGCTGCAGCAGCGCGCCCATGATAAAGTCCGGGACACTTGTACCAAATACAGCTACAATCACAAAGATTAAATCAATTTTATTGCCACGGTTTAATGCAGAAATAATACCAAATACAAGACCAAAGGAAATCGCAAAACATAATGCGCGGATACCAAGGTCTGCCGAATACGGAAATGCGCCTGCTAACAGGTCATTGACGGTACGGCTCGGATATTTGGTAGAAAAACCGAAATTTCCATGAATCAGATTATTCAGATATGTCAGATACTGCTGGAGTAAAGGTTTATCGAATCCGTAGTAGGCACTTAAATTGGCCTTTGCGGTTGCTGACATTTTCGGATCATTGAAGGGTCCGCCCGGCATCAGCCTCGCCAGGAAAAATACAACGGATACGAGAACAAACACAGTCACAATGGATATTCCCACCCGCTTCAGTATATATTTTTTCATAGGTTCACGCTCCTTTAACTACGGGAACATCCCAAATCCGGTTGTTCCGGCCGCCGGTTACGGCTCATTCATCCGCCAGGCAGCCACCGGATATGTACTGCGCTTCAGAAATCCAGCCGCTTTGCCGGATCCTGAAGCGCAGGTGCTTCAATCATCTTCTAAGGTTTTTCAATATGTTTTGGATAGATGATGGATTAGTTTGTGATGTCCACATACATATAGTCATAGTTCAGTCCAACAAAGTATGCGCCCAGATTCTGTACACGGTCAGATACCATATACGGAACCTCTCTTAACTGAAGCGCTACCAGTGCGCCGTCTTCCAGGAGTGTCTTCTCTGCATTGAACAGATTGTCCATACGCTCTTTACCGGAAGTTGTCTTGGAAGCGTCGATGTACTTATCGTATTCATCACTGTGGTAATTTAAGTAGTTGTAGCCGGAGGTGCTGTACCAGAGCTCCAGGTAGCTGTACGGGTCAGAGTAATCCGGTGCCCAGCCGCTCATGATGATATCGTACTCATCACTGTCCGGAACCAGGAGTGCGTTTTTCGTTGCGTACGGAACCATGTTGATATCTACGTTGATACCCAGGTTGTTCTTCCACTGGTTTGCAACAACCTCTGCCTCTTTCTTCGCTGTGTCAGAATCGGATACAACCAGTTTCAGGGAAATATCAGAAGCACTGGAAAGACCTAATTCAGATAATGCCGTATCCAGATACTCTTTTGCCTTATCCATATCACCCTGAAGTGGGAATGCCTCTAACGGATACTCGGTGCCGTACTCACCGTCCACGCCGCGAACCTGCGGAAGCACATATCTCTGGTTAGCCTGATATAAGCCATTGTGGGTCAGAAGAATGTATTCTTCACGGTTGACTGCGTAGTTCATCGCCAGACGCAGGTTCTTGTTTGCCAGATATTTATTCCGGTGATTCAGTGCCGCATAATCGTCTGCGCCGTTGTAGTAGGACTGTGTCTTGCCCTCATACTGCGCTGCCAGCTCGGTTGGAACCTCTGCCAGATCCAGCTCGCCTGCATCGAACATCGAAACAGCGGTAGTCTGATCGGCTACGGTCAGAATCTCAACGCCGTCCAGACTGATCTTTTCATTGTCATAGTAATCTGGATTCTTCGTCAGTTCTACCTTGCCGTTACTGTATTCACTTACAACGAACGGTCCATTGTAAACCTGTTTATCGGCACTTCCGCCGAACTCATTGCCATATTTCTCAACCAGGTCTTCACGTACCGGCATGAATGCACTCATGCTTGTCATGCTGACAAAGTAATCAGCCGGATTCTCAAGCGTAATCTCCAGGGTAAAGTCATCCAGTGCCTTGACTCCCAGTTCATCCACCGGAAGTTCACCCTCACTGACCTTGGCACCGTTCTTTAAAACAGCACCCAGATAGCTGGCAGGGCAGGCTGCTGCCGGATCGCAGAGACGCTTCATACCGTACTCATAATCCTTAGCCGTAACAGTCTGTCCATCACTCCACTTTGTATCCTGACGGAGTTTGAAAGTATATACGAGACCATCATCGCTGACTTCATAGCTCTCAGCGGTTGCCGGCTGAAGCTCGCCCTGTACGTTGCGGTACAGACCATCATAGATATGATAGGAGACGGTCGCGTCTGCTACCGAGTTTGTCTTATCAGGGTCAATCGTCGCGATATCCGCCGTGTTGGAATAACGGAAAATCTTTTCGCCCGCTGCTGCGCTCTGGGAACTGTCACTTCCCGATTCAGCTGCCTTCGTATCATCCACCGAAGCGCTCGGAGTGGAACAGCCCGCTACACTCGCTGCCATCAGTGCAGCTAATCCCAGTGCAAGTAGTTTGTTTTTTCTCATAATATTCCTCCTTGTCCTTTTTTATTAAAGCTCAATCAGTTCCTTTGTGGCGCTGATCAGGTTTTCATTGCCTGTCTCCGTGATGAGAAGCTGATCTTCAATGCGGATACCGCCCCATCCTGGAATATAGATACCCGGTTCCACGGTCATGACATTATTGGCATGCACGATATTTTTAGAAACAGGGCTCATAAATGGAATCTCATGGACAAACATGCCGACGCCGTGTCCGATTCCTGTGTAGTGATATGGAAAATACTCGGTCCCCTCGATGATCTTCGTGGATTCATAATATGCATCCGATGCCGAAACCCCATCTTTTAAGAATCCTTCCACCGCAGCGACCATCTGCTGCTCAATCTTGTATACTTCCTTCTGCTTCGGCGTTGCGCGTCCGACTACCAGGGTACGCGTCATATCAGATAAATAACCATGATACTGGCATCCATAATCCATCAGGACCAGATCGCCGTATTCAATCGCCTTCTGGGACGGAATTCCATGAAGCAGGGATGTTCTCGCACCGGAGATGAGGATATTGCCGTATGGCTGTGTATCCGCGCCCTCCAGAACCATATAGAGGCTTAAACGCGCCGCCAGCTCTTTCTCGGTAATGCCGACCCGGATATCCTTCTGGATCTTTTCATATGCCCTTGAAGCAATATCACAGGAGATACGCAGGCCCTCAATCTCTTCCGGCCTCTTG
>OGLZ01001087.1_pt1 | contig 12301 bp, 8 predicted proteins | sample 1572991 | NCBI WGS metagenome assembly OGLZ01 (sample SAMEA2581893, study PRJEB24529) | metagenome | biome: Human gut stool | place: China | collected 2011 | reverse complement strand
CATCTTGTCTCCTTATTCCTCAAACCGTCCCGTTTCTCCCGTTTCACCTAGCCGAAAGAAACAAGCTTCCAGTTCCCGTCCCTTTCAACTGCCTCAGCGCACGCGCTCTTTCAAAAGTCCGCTCCGGTACGCTTTCAAGAGCTCTTTCAGATCCTCGATGCGGCCCGCCAGCTCCTTGCCCTCGTCGGTATCCGCCACTGTGATGCGCTTCTGCATTTTCTCCACAATATATACCTTCGGCGTCCGCTCGCGCTCCGGGTCAAATGGCTTGTGTTCCGCAAGCGCGAGATGGTGCGAATTGAAAATCAACGTATATCCGGCGATTCCCGTCCGCTCCTGGTAGGCTTTCGACAGCCCGCCGTCAATGATGAAGAGCTTGCCACCAGCCCGGATCGGTGTCTCTCCACTCTTAATCTTCACCGGCATATGCCCGTTGATGATATGCGATCCCTTCGTCGGAAGCCCAAATTCCTTCAAAATCATATCGCAGGTCTCTTCTTCCTCACTGAGCTGGTAATACGGGTTCATCGTCTCTCTCATCACTTCCGGATCCTCGATGAAATAATGCTCAAAGCTGCGGTTTTTGTCCTTTCCAAATACCGGCGATTTCGCACCATTCCACAGATACCACATAAAATCGCGGCACGCCTCCTTCTCCGGCGCGTCCTCTGGAAGAAAATAGGCATTTTTAACCTGTGTGTCAATAAAATCCATCAATTCCTTACCGCGGTACATCTTGCCGCCCACCATCAGACCGTCAAATTCCCGATTCTCCGTCATCGGGATACAGCCATGATAGAGCAGGTTGGAATTGCAGCATTTATACATGCTTCCGTTGGAATATAGGAAACGGACATGCTCATGCAGCCGCGCATTGTGGCGGAACGACAGCTCCAGAGTGTGAAGCAGCTCTTCCTCTTCGTCCGTCAGCCGCAGCGGATCCGCCGGATCCACCGTCGGGAAATTCATGTCGCGCATCGGATACTCTTTTCCATCGATCGTGACCGTGCCGCGGTCATAACGAATCGCTGACAGAAGTATCCGCTCTTCCATCCCGTACTCCGGATGGCGCTTGATGATCTGCCCCTCTTCCTTATACTGTAACACCGCGATCGCCTTGTGCATCTTCGCCGCCAGCTTCGGATCCACTGCGTCGTAAATATTTTTGTCAAGAATCTGCGGCAGAAAACAGGTACACGGATCGTCCCGGTACACGCGCTCCGCAAACATCGACAGCGGGCGCAGGTTAATTCCGTAGCCGTCCTCCAATACATCAAATCCATTGTAACCGAGCGCCATACGCAAAACATTGCAGATACACGCCCGGTTGCCCGTCGCCGCGCCCATCCACGAAACATCATGATTACCCCACTGGATATCCACATCATGGAAATGCATCAGTTCCTCCAGAATGATATCTGGTCTCGGACCACGGTCAAATATATCGCCCAGGATATGAAGATTATCGATCGTCAGACTCCGGATCAGGCTGCAGATCACGACAATAAAGCTGTCCGCCACCCGGACGTCAATCAGGGTATTGATGAGTTCGCTGTAATACTCCGTCTTATTGTCATCGGTATTATCGACATATAAAAGCTCATCGATCACACCCGAAAATTCCTTCGGCATCTTTTTTCTCACCTTGGAACGGGTGTATTTCGACGAAACCTCCCGGCAGATCTGCACCAGACGGTACACCGCCGTCTTCTGCCAGTCCTCCGTGTATTCGTTCGCCTGTTTGATCTGATTGATCATTTTTTCCGGATAATAGATAAGGTTCGCCAGCCGTACCTCGTCCTCCTCCGAAATAATATGTCCAAATGTCTCGCGGATCTTCTCCCGGATGATACCCGACGAACTGCGGAGCAGATAAATAAACGCCTCATGCTCACCGTGCAGGTCACTGAAAAAATATTCCGTGCCCTTCGGAAGTCCACAGATTGCCTGTAAATTAATAATATCACTCGCCGCCGCCCGGATATTCGGATACTCCCGCGAAAGCAGCTTCAAATATGCTAAATCCCTCATGTTATCAGCTCCCAAACTGCGCTGTCTGCCCGGATATTGTCGTGACTCGTTATCGTCGCGCTCGCTTTGGGTAAACAGCACATTATCTACATTGCATTTGCCTTTTTGATAGATTTATAGTAGCATAGATTCAGATCAGGGTCAAAATATATTTTCGGCACTTTCGGTTCCAAAAGTGCCTACTCGTGAACAGAAACATACTTTTCCATACATAAATACAGGAGGGACATTCATGACGCAACCACACACTCTCTACGTGTTTGGCACCGGCAACGCCACGATGACACGTTATTATAATACCTGCTTCGCCATCCGATCCGGCGAAGAATATTTCATGACAGACGCCGGCGGCGGCAATGGCATCCTGCGGATTCTGGAAGAAATGCAGGTTCCATTAAACCGCATCCATCATCTCTTCGTGACACACGAACACACCGACCACATTCTCGGCGTAATCTGGATGATCCGGATGATTGGCACTGCCATCAAAAAGGGAAATTATGAGGGAATTTTTCATATTTACTGCCACGACGGGCTGATCGACACGATTCAGACCTTCTGCCGCCTGACACTCCAGAAGAAATTCTGCGACCTGATCGGCGATCCGATCCAGCTCATCCCGGTTTCTGACCGCGAAACTCGGCAGATTCTCGATATGGAGGTCACCTTCTTTGACATTCATTCGACCAAGGCGCGCCAGTTCGGCTTCCGCGCTGTGCTGCCGGACGGCAAGATCGTCTGCTGCCCGGGCGACGAACCGCTGAACCCGCTCTGCGAAGAATTTGCCAAAGGCGCCGACTGGCTCTTCCACGAAGCCTTCTGCCTCTACCGTGACCGGGAAATCTTCTCCCCTTATGAAAAACACCACAGCACCGTCAAAGATGCCTGCGAACTCGCCGAACGCCTCGATGCGCGGCATTTGATTCTGTGGCACACTGAAGATAAGACTTATCCGGAACGCGCTGCTTTGTACCGCGCTGAAGGGGAAGCCTATTATCACGGGGATTTGCTGGTACCGGAGGATGGGAGTGTGATAGAGCTGTGATTGTATCTTGCAGCTCTACCTCCTCCTCAAATGATAATACGTCATCGTCGCCGATGCCAGCAGCGTCTCCTTATCATCATAAATCTTGCATTCGCACACCGAAAATGCATAACCATTCTGTATTTCCTGCGCCCGGGCGATGATTTTGGATGTGTTTTTTCCAGCTTTCAGATAATGGATCGTGCCATCCACGGTCGGGACTGCGTAGTCGCGCCCGGTCATCGCTGCGGTGCCGCCCACGGTATCCGCCAGTGAATACAGGACGCCGCCGTGCACGATACCTAAGATATTCATATGCCACGGTTTCAATACAATCTCTCCAACTGCATAGCCCGGGCGTGCCTCGGTGATCTCCATCTCGATTTTCTTCCGGAAATCATTGGCTGCATCCGTCTCCTGTCCGCGCTTGTCCCAGACTTCTGAGAATGAGCCGGACGGCTTTTTCTTTTCTTCCTTCTTTTCCATTTCATGTACCTCCTTGTATATATGATTTACTCTCTTTTTTATTTCTCTGCAGGTCATCTATTATTTTCTTCTATTTTTTCTATCACTTTTCTCTCTGATATAATCTGTTTGTATAATCTGTTTGCCTGAATCAGCCCATCCTTTTTCCTCGCCTCAAACGCTTTTTCTCATATTTTTCCAAAGATGGACTCATACTTTCTCCCATCCTCTCATACAATCTTATCAGATTGCAAAAATGTTATTGTTCACGCATACGTGCCCAGTAACGGAATTTGCCGTGGCTTCGCATTTAAATACTATCGCACAGGAGGGATCTGTCTTGAAACGAAGTTCTGTTATCATTGCACTGGAAATCTGCGCCATTGCGGCGCTCTTTGTCAGCTGGTCCTTCCAGCGTCCGAACAGCCGTCAGGTCACGGTCGGGAATGCGTCGGAACATTTTATCCGCTGGGTGGATTTCGATGTAACCGCCGACGCCATGACACAGGCGTTCCGCTATGATGTTGATACCTGCCAGCAGGATCTCCACCTGAACTGGGTCGATCTGCTCGCCTACCTGGGGGCGCGCTACGGGGGCGATTTTTCACATTATCAGGCGTCCGATATGACGGAAGCTGCCGAACAGCTCCAAAATGGCGTTACAGTGGAAGAATTGACGAAAAATATGACCTCTTTTGCCTATTATCGTGAGGCTTACGGCGCGGTTCTGGATGGAATGGTCGGACTGTATGAAATTGAGATTCCGAAATCGGAAGCACCGGCTTTTGCACTGGCGGACGCGCAGATACAGGAAGGGGATCCGGCTGCCAATACTTCCTACGCAACGACACCACCAACAACAACAACAACAACAGCAACCACAACAGCAACCACAACAGCAACCACAACTGGTACAGACACAATCGACTCAGCCAGTCAAGCTTCACCAGAAACTTCAGCCTCATCCAACACACAAACTTCTCTCGAAACCCCAGCCCCCACTCTCTCCGATCCCGACGCTGTCCCCCTGACTCCCTCCGGTGAGGAAAAAGTCTGGGTTACCAAATATGGTCTGAAAGCGTTTCTCCCACTGGCGAAAAACTTTCCCTACAGCCACTATGACGATTTCGGTGTCTCCCGCAGCTACGGTTACCGGAGACGGCATCTCGGGCATGATATGATGGGGCAGACGGGAACGCCTGTGATTGCTGTGGAATCCGGGCGCGTCGAGGCGCTCGGCTGGAACCAGTACGGCGGCTGGCGCATCGGCATCCGCAGCTTTGACGGGAAACGATACTACTATTATGCACATTTACGCAAAGACTACCCCTACCAGTCAAACCTGAAAGAGGGCAGTCTCGTCACCGCCGGGGACGTGATCGGTTATCTCGGGCACACCGGCTACAGCAGCACTGAAAACACCAACAACATCGCTGAACCGCACCTGCATTTCGGATTGCAGCTCATTTTTGACGAATCCCAGAAAGAAGGAAACAACGAAATCTGGATTGACTGCTATGAACTGATCCGTTTTCTGGCGATAAACCGCTCCGAAACTGTCAAAAAAGATGGCACTAAGGAGTGGACGCGTGTTTATGAAATGAAAGATCCTAGTATCGATCAATTTTTCACCCCATGACAAAGTTTTCTTACCAAGTCAATCCTGTCGCTTAATATACCCCGCCACTGACAGTTTCTCACCAATATATACATATAATTATCACGTTAAAAAGCCATGCAGAGATTCTTCAATAAAAACATTCTGCAATCCATAAAAATACAGCCGGAAAAGGTGCACCCAAAACCGCACTTTCTCCGGCTGTTTTCAATAAAACTTATTATTTGATCACGCGCACGCGCATCATACCCTGAATAGCTTTCAGCTTCTCAATCGTCGCCGCGTCTGCCTTGGTCTCCAGATCAACCAGCGTATAAGCGTATTTATCACGGCTCTTGTTCGTCATGTTTGCGATGTTCATGTCAGTCGATGCCAGGATCGAGGAAATCTGTCCGATCATGTTCGGCACATTCTTATGAAGAAGTGCAAGACGACCTACGGTTGTGCACACGCCCATATCGCAATTCGGGAAGTTGACGGAATTCTTGATATTACCATTGTCCAGGTAATCCATCAGCTCTTTGACTGCCATCACGGCACAATTATCCTCGGATTCTTCTGTGGATGCGCCCAGATGTGGGGTTGCGATGACGTTCAGCATCTGCATTACTTTTGCATTCGGGAAATCGGTGATATAGCGTTTTACACGACCGGAAGCCAGCGCCTCTGCCATATCGTCGTCATTTACCAGAAGGTCACGCGCAAAGTTTAAGATAACCACGCCAGCCTTCATCTGTCCCAGGCTGTCTTTGTTGATCATCTGGCGGGTGCTGTCAAGCAGCGGTACATGAACGGTGATGTAATCGCATTCCTGATAGATCGTATCAACCGATGTGATGTGCTTTACGTCTCTGGAAAGCATCCACGCTGCCTTGACAGAAATAAACGGATCATAGCCGTATACTTCCATGCCGAGCGCTGCAGCTGCGTTTGCAACCTCTGCGCCGATGGCGCCCAGTCCGATAACACCAAGCTTTTTGCCGCGGATCTCATGACCGGCAAATTTCTTTTTCGCCTTCTCCATATCTTTGGAGATATTTTCATTGTCCTTCTGCTCCTTGCACCAGTCGATGCCGCCGACTACGTCTCTGGCTCCCAGCAGCATGCCAGCCAGCACCAGCTCTTTGACACCGTTTGCATTGGCGCCCGGTGTATTGAATACGACAACACCAGCCTCCGCACACTTGTCAAGCGGAATGTTGTTGACGCCCGCTCCGGCACGTGCAACGGCACGCAGTCCCTTCGGAAGTTCCAGATCATGCATGGCAGCGCTGCGGACCAGAATGCCCTCTGCCTCCGCCAGGTTGTCAGTCATCTCATAATTTTCGGTCAGTAAACCGGTTCCCAGCTTGGAAATCGGATTCAGGCAATGGATTTTTCTCATTTTTTAACTCTCTTTTCTTTCAAAATTTCAAATCTTCCCATACGCGGGCTGTTTTTGTTTTAAAAAGTCCACTGCTGCAGCAGAAAGGAACGGATTCCCCCTCCCTTTCGCCGCAGCAATGGCATAAATTTTAAAATTGATTAATTTGTATGTTTTTTCTCAAATTCGCGCATGAAAGCAACTAATTTCTCAACGCCCTCGATCGGCATTGCATTATAGATGCTAGCACGCATACCGCCGACGGTACGGTGACCTTTTAAGTTCACAAAGCCTGCCTCTTTGGCTTCCTTGACAAACAGGGCATCCAGATCTGCATCGCCGGTGACGAACGGTACGTTCATCAGGGAACGGTCCTTTTTCTCAACGGTACCCTTGAAGAGCTTGCTCTCATCGAGGAAATCGTAAAGGATCTTCGCCTTCTTCTCGTTGCGCTCCTTCATGGCACTTAAACCACCCATTTTCTTGAGCCATTTAAATACCTTGCCGCACATATAGATGGTGTATGTAGGCGGTGTGTTGTACAGAGAGTCATTGTCTGCGTATGTTTTGTAGCGCAGCATGGTTGGTGTTCCCGGAAGAACATCCTCAGTGATCAGATCCTCGCGGATGATGACGATCGCCATACCAGCCGGACCTACGTTCTTCTGGACACCGCCCCAGAGAATACCAAACTTACTCACATCCAGCGGCTCTGACAGGAAACAGGAGGAGATGTCTGCTACCAGTGTCTTGCCCTTGGTGTTCGGAAGCTCGTGGTATACGGTTCCGTAAATAGTGTTATTTAAGCAGATATACACGTAATCTGCGTCCTCATCCACTGGAAGGTCCGAACAATCCGGGATGTAGGAAAAGGTCTTGTCAGCGCTGGATGCAATCGCGTTGGCGGTACCAAACATCTTTGCCTCCTGATATGCTTTCTTTGCCCACTGTCCGGTGATGATGTAATCCCCCACCTTATTTTTGAACAGGTTCATCGGAACCATGGCGAACTGCATATTGCCGCCGCCCTGTACGAATAATACTTTGTAATTGTCCGGAATCTGCATCAATTCGCGCAGATCCTTCTCTGCATCATCAATGATGGCCTGGAAATCCTTGGAGCGGTGGCTCATCTCCATGACGGACATGCCGCTGCCCTGGTAGTCCAGCATCTCTGCCGCTGCCTCTCTCAGTACCTCCTCCGGAAGTACTGCCGGACCTGCCGAAAAGTTATAGACTCTGCTCATAATAAATCTCCTCCTGTCTTACACAAAAATGTGATAATTGCCCCCATTTTACAACTATTCGATGCGTAAGTCAATCTCATCAAACGCTTCCTCGATCGGTTTTCCAGCCGGAACCATCGGGAATACCTTGTCATCGCTGCCGATCTGGCACTCGATCATAACCGGGATATTTAAGCTGATCGCCTCGCGCAGCACCGGCTCCACATCCTCTTTCTTCGTGATACGGTATGCTTTCGCGCCCATGCCCTCTGCCACCTTGACGAAATCCATCTGATCGTAAAGCTCCGTCTGGGAATAGCGTTTTCCATAGAACAGGGTCTGCCACTGGCGCACCATACCCAGAACATGGTTGTTAAATACAACCTCGATAACCGGAATATTGTAGCGAGTTGCCGTCGCAATCTCGTTCATGTTCATACGGAAACAGCCGTCTCCGGCAATATTGATAACCGTCTTATCCTTACAGCCCATCTTCGCACCAATCGCTGCACCCAGACCGTAGCCCATGGTGCCCAGACCGCCGGAGGTCAGAAGCTGTCTCGGACGTTTGTATTTATAATACTGTGCCGCCCACATCTGATGCTGTCCGACATCGGTACAGATGATCGCATCGCCGCCGGTTACCTTGTAGATCTCTTCCATGATATACGGACCGGTCAGAACTTCCTTATTGTAGCGGAGCGGGTACATATCTTTCAGACGCTCAATGTGACTCAGCCACTCGTCATGGTTCATCGGATCCAGACGCGCGTTTAACTTACGCAGAATAATCTTGACATCGCCAATAATGCTCGCATCGGTCTGGATATTTTTGTTGATCTCCGCCGGATCGATATCTATGTGTAAAATCTTTGCATTGGTTGCAAAATGGTTCGGATCGCCCACAACACGGTCACTGAAACGCGCGCCTACAACGATCAGCAGATCGCACTCTGCCACACCGAGGTTGGATGTCTTGGTTCCGTGCATACCGATCATACCGGTATAAAGGACATCGGTTCCGTCAAATGCACCTTTACCCATCAGGCTGTCACCCACCGGTGCCTGAATTTTATGTGCAAATGCACTTAATTCATTGGCAGCATCTGACGCCACTGCACCGCCGCCGACAAAAATAAACGGTTTTCTCGCCGCCTTGATCATCTCGATCGCCTTTTCCATGTCTTCCTCACGGATCAGCTCTGTCTCGCGCTCGATCGGCTGCGGTTCCTTCGGCTCGTACTCGCAGGCCGCTGCCGTCACATCCTTGGTGATATCCACCAGAACCGGACCCGGACGGCCACTTTTAGCAATCACGAACGCACGACGGATCACATCTGCCAGCTTCGTGACATCCTTTACGATAAAATTATATTTCGTGATCGGCATGGTAACACCCAGAATGTCGATCTCCTGGAAGCTGTCTTTTCCAAGAAGCCCTGTCGTTACATTACAGGTGATAGCTACCATCGGAATGGAATCCAGGTTAGCCGTTGCAATACCCGTAACCAGGTTTGTAGCTCCCGGACCAGATGTCGCCATACACACACCGACCTTGCCGGTTGCTCTCGCGTAGCCGTCTGCCGCGTGGGACGCTCCCTGTTCATGAGAGGTCAAAATATGGGTGATTTCATCCTTGTGTTTATAAAGTGCATCATAAATGTTGAGGATCGCGCCGCCCGGATAACCGAACACCGTGTCTACCCCCTGCTCTTTCAAGCATTCAATGACAATCTCTGCTCCTGTCAATGTCTTCATCTGTCTAACCTGCTTTCCTTCCTTAAACCATTTTAAATGCATATCAAGCAGTACTTTTCGTCTCAAAAGCACCTGTCTGAAGCCCGCAATGATTACTTCTGTGTCTTCGGAACCTCCAGGATTGCGCCCCGGTTTCCGCTTGTTACAAGCGCTGCGTAACGTGCCAGGTATCCGGTCGTAACCTTCGGTTCTCTCGGCTGCCATTTCTTTCTTCTCTCTGCCAGCTCCTCGTCGGATACGAGTACGTTCAGGGAGTTATTGTTGATATCGATGGAAATAATATCGCCTTCCTCAACCAGCGCGATCGGTCCGCCGACTGCCGCCTCCGGAGAAACGTGTCCGATGGATGCACCTCTGGATGCGCCGGAGAAACGTCCGTCTGTGATCAGAGCTACGCTGGAACCAAGTCCCATACCTGCGATGGCAGAAGTCGGGTTCAGCATCTCACGCATGCCCGGACCGCCCTTCGGTCCCTCGTAACGGATGACAACAACATCGCCAGCCACGATCTTGCCGCCCTTGATCGCTGCAATCGCGTCTTCCTCACAGTCAAATACACGCGCTGGTCCCTGATGTACCAGCATCTCCGGTGCAACGGCAGAACGTTTTACAACGCCTGTATCCGGTGCCAGGTTTCCTTTCAAGATCGCAATACCGCCAGTCTGGCTGTACGGATTGTCGATCGGTCGGATAACCTCCGGATTCTTGTTGACACAGCCCTTGATATTCTCGCCAACGGTCTTGCCGGTTACGGTCATGCAGTCCAGATTCAGAAGGTTCTTCTTGGACAGCTCATTCATAACCGCATACACGCCGCCTGCCTCGTTCAGATCCTCCATATAGGTCGGACCTGCCGGTGCCAGATGGCACAGGTTCGGGGTGCGCTTGCTCATCTCATTGACCAGCTCCATGTTCAGGTCTACGCCTGCCTCATGTGCAATCGCCGGAAGATGCAGCATACTGTTGGTAGAACATCCGAGTGCCATATCCACGGTCAGTGCATTTAAAAATGCCTTTTCTGTCATAATATCTCTCGGACGGATGTTTTTCTCATACATCTCCATAACCTTCATACCAGCGTGTTTTGCCAGTTTGATTCGCTCGGAGTAAACTGCCGGGATCGTACCGTTGCCCTGAAGGCCCATGCCGAGTACCTCTGTTAAGCAGTTCATGCTGTTGGCGGTGTACATACCGGAACAGGAACCGCAGGTCGGGCAGACCTTACATTCGAATTCTTTCACATCTTCTTCCGTCATGGTGCCTGCTGCGTAGGAACCAACTGCCTCGAACATGCTGGAAAGACTTCTCTTCTGTCCCTTTACATGACCGGCTAACATCGGACCGCCGCTGACAAATACAGTCGGTACATTGACGCGGGCTGCTGCCATCAGAAGTCCCGGTACGTTTTTATCACAGTTTGGAACCATAACCAGCGCATCGAACTGATGTGCCAGCGCCATACATTCGGTGGAATCTGCGATCAGATCACGGGTAACCAGAGAATATTTCATGCCGACATGTCCCATAGCGATACCATCACAGACTGCGATCGCCGGAAATACAACCGGTGTGCCGCCAGCCATGGCTACACCCAGCTTCACGGCATTTACAATCTTATCCAGGTTCATGTGTCCCGGAACAATCTCATTATAAGAACTTACGATACCGACGAGAGGTTTGTTCATCTCCTCTTCCGTCATACCGAGTGCATTAAACAAAGAACGGTGAGGTGCCTGCTGCATCCCTTTTCTTACTGCATCACTTTTCATCTTTTCGTCTCCTTCTATCTCTTTCGACGACCTCCGCCCCTGGTGACAGGGGCGGTTTTTACGTTTATCTTTGATTTTATCGCATTTATGAAATTTTTGCAATCTTTCTATTTAATTCTCTCACAGATCAGCCTGCCCATCTCAACGGTTCCAACCTGCTTGCAGCCATCCGCCATGATATCCACGGTACGGTAGCCCTCGGTCAGTACCTGCTGTACGGCATCCTCGATGGCTTTTGCTTCCTTATCCAGATCGAAGGAATAGCGGAGCATCATCGCTGCGGAAAGAATAGTTGCGATCGGGTTTGCGATGTCCTTGCCCGCGATGTCCGGTGCGGAACCGTGGCTCGGCTCGTAGAGACCAAATTTGCCCTCGTTTAAGCTGGCCGAAGACAGCATACCGATGGAGCCGGTAATCATGCTTGCCTCGTCAGAAAGGATATCGCCAAACATGTTCTCAGTCAGGATCACGTCGAACTGTCCCGGATTCATGACAAGCTGCATCGCGCAGTTATCAACCAGCATATGGGTCAGGGTAACTTCCGGATAATCTTTAGCAACTTCCTCGACTACCTTTCTCCACAGGCGGGAGGAATCCAGTACGTTTGCCTTATCGACGCTAATAACGCTCTTGCGGCGCTTCATCGCGATATCGAATGCCTTGATTGCGATCCGGCGGATCTCATTTTCATTGTAGGTCAGGGTATCTACCGCGGTCGTCACGCCATCAATCTCCTTCGTGTAACGGTCACCGAAGTACAGACCGCCGGTCAGCTCACGCATGATAACCATATCGAAGCCGTCGCCGATGATCTCTTGCTTTAACGGGCAGGCATCTGCCAGCTCTTTGTAGAGGTATGCCGGGCGGATATTCGCGAACAGTCCCAGACCTTTACGGATGGCAAGAAGACCGGCCTCCGGACGCAGGTTCGGAGCTACATCGTACCAGCGGGAATTTCCCACGTTGCCGCCGACTGCACCGAGCAGGACGGAATCACTCTTTTTCGCGGTCTCCAGTGCCTCATCGGTCAGCGGCACGCCGTACTCG